>OBWL01000147.1_pt1 | contig 87933 bp, 56 predicted proteins | sample 1538061 | NCBI WGS metagenome assembly OBWL01 (sample SAMEA2580085, study PRJEB22360) | human gut metagenome | biome: human gut; feature: human-associated habitat; material: faeces | place: Denmark | collected 2008/2010
CCGTTATGTGCGTACCGTATATGCTGATTGTCTGGAAACTCGTGCCGGAGACCACCGGGAAGTCGCTGGAGGAGATTGAAAGATACTGGACCCGTTCGGAATAAATATAAAACAGACCTTAATAACAATAAACTAACATTTTATAAACATGGATAGTAAGAATAACATTGGTCATTCAGCAGACATCTCTTTAACTGCTGAATTACCCATACCAATCTATAATGGAAATACGATTATGGATTTCAAAAAACTGGCAAGTCTGTACAAGGATGAGCTTCTGGACAACGTCCTTCCTTTCTGGCTTGAACATTCACAAGACCATGAGTATGGTGGTTACTTCACCTGTCTGGACCGTGAAGGAAAAGTATTCGATACGGATAAGTTTATTTGGCTGCAAAGTCGTGAAGTATGGATGTTCTCCATGCTTTACAACAAAGTGGAGAAATGTCAGGAATGGCTGGACTGCGCCATTCAGGGTGGCGAATTCCTAAAAAAATATGGACATGACGGCAATTATAATTGGTATTTTTCCCTTGACCGTTCGGGTAGACCATTGGTAGAACCGTACAATATCTTTTCATATACATTTGCTACCATGGCTTTCGGTCAGTTAAGTCTTGCCACCGGCAATCAGGAATATGCAGACATTGCCAGGAAAACCTTCGATATCATCTTGTCTAAAGTGGATAATCCGAAAGGCAAATGGAATAAGCTTCATCCGGGTACTCGCAATTTGAAGAACTTTGCTTTGCCGATGATCCTTTGTAACCTGGCTCTGGAAATAGAGCATCTTTTAGATGAAAGTTATCTAAAAGAAACAATGGAAACTTGTATCCACGAAGTAATGGAAGTTTTTTACCGTCCTGAACTCGGAGGGATCATTGTTGAAAATGTAGATATCGACGGTAGCCTGGTTGACTGCTTTGAAGGCCGTCAGGTAACTCCGGGACATGCCATTGAAGCGATGTGGTTTATCATGGATCTGGGCAAACGCCTGAACCGTCCGGAATTGATAGAGAAAGCCAAAGAGACCACCCTTACAATGCTTAATTATGGCTGGGACAAGAAATACGGAGGTGTCTATTATTTCATGGACCGTAACGGTTGTCCACCTCAACAATTGGAATGGGATCAGAAACTTTGGTGGGTGCATATCGAAACGCTTATTTCCCTGCTGAAAGGTTATCAACTGACTGGAGACAAACGGTGTCTGGAATGGTTTGAAAAAGTACATGACTACACGTGGGGACATTTCAAGGATAAAGAATACCCTGAATGGTATGGATATCTGAATCGAAGAGGAGAAGTGTTACTCCCACTCAAAGGAGGAAAATGGAAAGGATGTTTCCATGTGCCAAGAGGGCTGTACCAGTGCTGGAAAACATTAGAAGAAATAACAAATATCGTATCCTAATTAGTTCTAAATTTAATATTATGAGAAAAATTCTATTTTTAATTTTAATGTTAAGTTCTGTCGGTATACAAGCACAGAATTTAATCGTAAAAGGAGTCGTCTCTGATGAGTCCGATGTATTGCCAGGAGTAAGTATCTTTGTTGAAGGTACATCTAAAGGAACAATTTCAGATATTAATGGAAAATACTCTATTGAAGTAAAAAAAGGAAGCAAACTAGTTTTCTCTTATGTAGGTTATCGCACAGAAGAGCTGATAGCAAATGCTCCTGTACTAAATGTGAAAATGAAAGCTGACGCTATTCAGTTGGAAGAAGCAATAGTAGTAGGGTATGCTAAACAGAAAAAAGCAACATTAACCGGAGCTGTATCTTCTGTTAGTTCTGAAACTATAACAAAAAGAAGTGTAGCATCTTTATCTACAGCCTTACAAGGTGCTATGCCAGGGGTGACTATTCAACAGACTTCAGGTGAACCTGGTGGTGATGGTGGTTCTATTCGTATTCGCGGTATCGGCTCTATTAATTCAAATACGGATCCGTTAGTTTTGGTTGATGGAATTGAAATGAGTATCGATCAAGTAGATGCTAACACAGTAGAAAGTATTTCTGTTTTAAAAGATGCTGCTTCTGCTTCAATATATGGTTCCCGGGCGTCTAATGGTGTTATTCTTATTACAACCAAAAGAGGTCAAAAAGGAAAAATAACAACGACATATAGTGGTTACCTAACAATCCAGCGCCCAACTAATATGCCTGAACCTGTAGCTGCATGGGAATATTTACAAGCAGAACTAAATGCTTGGGATAATGCAGAAATTACAGTATCCGACGCGCAAAGAGCTCAACAACTGCAACAGATAGAAGAACAAAAAACATTACGTCCGGATAATTGGAACAGGTACGATACCGATTGGAAAGATGAAACGATGAAAAATCATTCAATCATGCACAACCATAATGTAACAATTAGTGGTGGTAGTGACAAACTGACTTTCTTTGGTTCTGGTACTTACCTATACCAAGATGGTTTGATACCTAATGATAATTATAGTCGTACTAACCTTCGTTTAAATGCAGATGCTCAAATACTTCCATGGGCTAAGTTTAGTATTGAAACAGCATTAAGACAAGGTAAAAAAGTAAATCCGGGTTTGAGTACTCCCAAACAGATTATCAATCAGTCTTTATATATGTTGCCCACTCTTTCTGCTGCCAGAGAGCTAGATGGGAATTGGGGATATGGAAAGAATGGTATGAATCCTACAGCTCAAGCATACGATAGTGGAGAAAAAATAACAAAAGGGACAGATGCTGTGGTAAACGGAACATTAACTCTTACTCCTATCAAAGGCTTAGAGCTTGTAGGACAATATTCTCGCCGTCAATCCACAAGTAGAGGGCGTACATTAATAACTCCATATACGACGTCTCTAAGAGGTCAAATCATGGGATCATACCCTACAGATGATTCACTGACAGAAAGCTGGAGTGAAACCGTTAGAAATTATTATCGTGCACAAGCTTCGTATGAAAATAAATTCTTTGACCATTATGGAAAAATATTAGTCGGCTTCCAGGCAGAAGATAATCTGAATACTTCCTTTTCTGGTGGAAAAAGAGGTTTCGATCTAGGGCGTTATTATTTAGGTAATGGAGATTCTGCAACCGCAACGTCCTCCGGTGGAGCAAATTCTTGGGCTATGATGTCATGGTATGCCCGCTTGAATTACAACTACAAACAACGTTATTTACTGGAGGTAAATGGTCGTTACGATGGCTCTTCCCGTTTTACCAGAGATAATCGATGGGGATTTTTCCCTTCGTTGTCTGCCGGTTGGGTAATATCTGAAGAGAACTTCATGAAATCTACTCGTAAAGTACTTGACTTCTTAAAAGTTCGTGCTTCTTACGGTCTTTTAGGAAATCAGAACATCGGTAATTATCCTTATGCTGCAACCATTGCAACCGGATATGGATACTATTTAGGTGGTGAAGAAGCAGATAAAGAATTAGTATCAGGTGTGGCTCAAACAACACTAGCCAATTCGGATATTAGTTGGGAAAAATCAAAGCAAATAAATTTTGGTATTGATTTTAGTTTGTGGAATGGTTTGTTAAGTGTTACAGCGGATTATTATATCAAAAATATTTATGATATGTTAATGAAGTTTCCATTACCATACTATGTAGGAATGAGTCCAGCATATACCAATGCAGGAGATATGTCCAACAAGGGTTGGGAAGTAAGTGTCAGTCATAAAAATAAATTAAATGACTTCACGTATGGGGTAACATTTACTTTAAGTGACAACCGCAACAAAATAACCAATCTAAACGGACTTAATTCTCAAGATAAAACAATGGTAGAGGGTTATCCTAACAAAGGTATTTGGGGATATGTGACTGATGGGTATTATAAAGATTGGGATGATGTTAACAATTCTCCTAAATTAGGGGATGCTCGTCCGGGATTCGTTAAGTATGTTAAAACTTATCAGGGTGAAGACTCTGACCCTATGACAATTGATACTCGTGACATGGTATATCTTGGTGACCCGTTCCCACACTTTGAATATGGTGTAACGTTAAATGCCGGTTGGAAGAATTTTGATTTCACAGCTTTCTTCCAAGGAGTCGGGCAACGTGTGAATTATATGAGTGGAGTTGGTCTTAAACCTTTTGCTAACGGTTCGAATCTTTTCAGACATCAAATGGATTCATGGACTCCGGATAATCAGGATGCAGCATACCCCATTTTGGTTCCTGAAGCTAATGCAGGTCCTAACTATCAAAAATCCGATAAATGGGTACGAGATGCCTCTTATTGTCGTTTGAAAAATGTTGTTTTAGGTTATACTTTACCTAATTCATGGACTAAGAAATTAAATATTGGTAGCTTGAGAGTGTATGCAAGCGGACAGAACCTATTTACCATCAGTAATTTCTATAAGGGATATGACCCCGAAGTTGCATATAGCGGCTCTGTTGGAGGGGAATTCTACCCCATTATGCAAACATTTACGTTTGGTATTGATTTAAAATTTTAAATAATCAAATATTATGAAAAAAGCAATCAAATATATATTTAATAACAAAGTTCTTGCAAGTGGGGCTTTGATATTATCACTAGGAATAGCAGGCTGTAGTGACTACTTGGATAAAGAGCCTATGAGCGAATATTTATCGTCCAATTTTTATAATAACGATGGCGCAATAGCACAAGGGGCTAATGGGTGTTACCAGCGTTTGCTGATGGATCATAGTAATACTAGTAGTATACCTTATTGTATATTATGGGATATGTATACGCCTTATGGTATCGAACGTGCGGACAACAGTTCTATTGGTGTTGGTAATATTGAGTTACGAACAAATTTCACAGTAGAACAAACATGGGCTATTTTATATACTTCTGTGGCAAGATGTAATTCTGTGTTGGATGGAGCTAAGCCTTTTTATAATGAATTAAGCGATAAGGCTAAAATTTATCTTGCAGAAATTCAAGTTTTGAGATCTCATTACTATATTCAACTAGTCTCTTTATGGGGTGATATTCCATATTTCACATCTGCAGTAACGGAAGAACAGACAAAGCAGGTTTCACGTACTCCCTGGAAAGAAGTTGTAGATGATATATTAAAAACATTGGACGAAGCTGCCGATATTTTACCTTGGACAGCGGCTAATTATGGACGTGTCGACAAATCAGTAGCATTAGGATTGAAAGCAAGATTGGCTTTATATGCCGGTTCATGGTGTAAATTTGGTTTTGGTATGGATGGTGAAAAAGATCAGGCTAAAGCTACAGAATATTTTAAGATTGCAGCAGCAGCTTCTAAAAAAGTTATAGACGAAAGTGGACGTGATTTGGCTACTAATTATGCAGATCTGTTTACACGGACAGGACAACTAAAAGAAGACGTAAAAAAAGAAACGATGTTATTTATGATGTTTTCAAACCAAATTCATTCGTTTACTCAATATATGTCTTTAGGTGAACAAGTTCGTATGATTGGACAAAGTGGACGTTTTCCTACCCAACAGTTAGTTGATACTTACGAAATGAAAAATGGTAAACGTATTGATGAGACTGGTTCCGGGTATGATCCTAAGAAACCGTTTGATAGTCGTGATCCTCGTTTAAAAGAAACAGTTTACACTCATCATGATGTTATCATCGGAAATACTGGGGGAGACAACAAAATGAAATTCCTGATGGAAGTCTATAATCCTCAAACGACCTCTTGGGATAAAGATGGTAATGAAAAGTTGGTTGCCAACTTAGATTATGCTGGTGCTGTTGCTCAATATGGTTACGTAAGTAGTGGTGTAGGATTTGCATGGAAAAAGTATAATCATTTCGATGATGAGGCAAATGCCAATCCTAGTTATAACATTCTGATCATGCGGTTTGCAGAAATTCTTTTGACTTACGCCGAGGCTAAAATAGAACTTAATGAATTAGATGCAACGGTTGTAAATGCAATTGATCGAGTTAGAGCTCGTGTAGATATGCCTGGTATCTTATCTGTTGATCCGACACGTGAGAATGATCAATTAAAGATGCGCCAAATTGTACGCCGTGAACGTAAAGTGGAATTGGCCAAAGAGGCGTTAATGTTATTTGATATGCGTCGTTGGAGAACTGGTGATATTCAAAATGCCGAACCCACTTATGGTTACCCTAAAGCAACAGGGGTAGATCCGACCACAGGAAAATACCCCGATGGGTATGAACAGGCTACTCCAGATATGGTTCCTTCTTATGGCGCTTCAGGATCGGACAGAGATATAAACGATATTGCCAGTTATGCTGCATACGGTGATAAACTAAGATCTCGTGATAAAGGTCGTAGCTGGAATAACAGACATTACTTATGGCCTATCCCGCAAACAGAGCGAAATAAATGCCCTTGGCTGGAACAGAATAAAGGATATGGTGAGTAATATATAACGCATTTAGTATGAATAGATTAATTATTTTATTATCATTACTGTTAGTGCCGGTTTTTATATCGGCACAGACCGTAGTGACAATTGAAGCTGCAAGTCCAGATCCGACATTAACTGTACGTGGTCCTGAGAAGCAGATAGACTTATTCAATAATCCTGTTTGGGAAAAGCAAGAAAAAGGTATTGTTTTATTATCTACGGAATATCAAAATGCTATAAAATCTACTCAAAGCATATATACGGCCGTAATAGTAAATAAAGATATGAAGGTAACAAAAGTCCTGAACGGCGTAATCTCTAAGAATATCCAACCTGTATTTAAGACTCCTTTAGATATAGAATTAGGACAAGCAGAGTTTGCATTAATTGGTTATGATGCTGATTACTCAAAGGATGGCTATCGTAAGTTTCTTGCTGAAAATTTCCATGTAGGAGATGTCGTAAAGCTAAGAATTAATGGAGAAATACATTCATTGGATAAAGTAATAGCTTTTTCCCAAGGCAGTATTCCGCCTCAAATAGAACTGGATAATGATTTTTTATTTACTGTTGTTGGAAGTAAGACTACATTAAGCGGTTGTATTGCTAATTATGATAGGAAAGCCGGTTATCAGTTGTTTATAGAGAGTCAAACAGAAATAAAGCCAGTGCCCCTTACAGCAAAAGGACTATTTCACAATCAGTTAACTTTGAATAATGGCACTAATTTCTTTAACTGGATTTTGAAAAAAGGCGGGAAAGAAATTACTCGTAAGCCTGTTGCTGTCTTCTCTAAAGCTCCCGATCAACAACAGAGCGAACTGGTTATGTGGGTGGAGCAATTTCCTAATGCAAAAGTGTTGACTAATAGAGAAGCAGTAACCACTATGGTTAATAACGTAAAGAAAGCTGGATTCACTTCAATCGGGTTGGATGTAAAAGGACCGGAAGGATATGTTTCTTATCGCAAAAATGATCTTTCAAAGACTCCTTACCTGACAGCAACTAAAAATCCGAATAAACAAGTAAAGGATGATGGTTTCGATTTATTGGAAGTTGTACTTCAGGAGGCACACAAAATCGGATTGAAAGTTTATACTAGCTTTAATTTCTTCACGGAAGGAAATATAACTGTAAATGATTATGCAATTCTTCATGAGCATAAAGATTGGGAAGAAATAGTGCAACGTCCGGAAGATAAAGGCAAACTTCTGAAAATCACAGAAAGTACAAGAGGAAAAGAAGCAGCAAAAGGTAAGTTATTAGCTTTAGCTTTTGTGAATCCTTCTAATAAAGAGGTACAGGACTTTCAATTGTTGCGTGTAGAAGAAGTTCTAAAAAATTATGATATAGATGGCATTGTATTAGACCGCTGTCGATATGATAATTTATATGCCGATTTTAGTCATGTAACTCGAAACGCCTTTGAAGAATATCTGGAAAAAGAAGGAAAAGTTTTAGAAAATTTCCCTGCTGATGCTTTTAGAATAAATAAAGAAGGCGTATTAATAAAAGGCAAATTCTTTAAAGAATGGATTACTTTCCGATCTCAAACTATTTGTGATTTTACCAACCGGATTCGCTTATTAGTAGATAAGTATAAAGTTGAAAAGAATCCGGATTTGAAAATGGCAGCTTATGTCGGATCCTGGTATGAGGTGTATTATCAGAATGGAGTAAATTGGGCTAGTAACCAGTTTAAATATGATGATCGATTATCGTTCCCGGATAGTGAGATCTATGGAAAAAGTTATAATAGAACAAGCTATTTAGGTAATCTTGATTTTCTGATGATTGGCACCTATTATAAAACACCTAAAGAAGTTAATCGATATATTACTTTAGGGAATATTCTTACATGTGGACAAGTTCCATTGTTAGGTTCAATGAGCTTACCAGATTTAAGCGTTTCCGATCAGGGGAAGGTGTTTGGTGCTTCGTTAAAGAATTCATCAGGTCTGATGATTTTCGATAATTGTTATGTTGATTGGGAAACTTTCTTCGAACAAATGAAAATAGCTTTTTCCATTAAGAAAAAATAATGAACCATATAATACTCGTGAAAGATGAAAAAACTAATAAATTTAATATTCAGTATAATGTGCATCACTGCACTTTTCACTGTAACTTTTAGCTCTTGTTCAGATGATGACGAAAACAGAGCTTATGAATCTGTGCAGATAGTAGGAGTCAAAGTGAATAATGAATTGTACACGCCTTCTTCCGTCAGCGCAACTGAAACGACAGTATTGATTCCTGCTGGAGTCGATTTATCCAAAGCTAAACTACAATTGTTGGTTATAAACGGTACTGCCAATTTCATAAACGACCAAGAGTATGATGCCCGTAAACCCCTTGATTTGACATTAAATGGATTTGACGGAACTACGGTGCAGACAAAATTGCGTATTCAGTCTCCTCCTAAATTGGTGTCTTTTATAATAGAAGGAATGACTGTTCCCAATAGTGATATTCATACTGGTGAAGAATCATTGATTGTCCAGGTTCCGGAAGAGACTGACCTTACAGCACTAAAGGTTACCATGGAATATATCAATGGGACAATTGTGGACTTTCAAAATGGTGTTGCATTGGACTATACTAATCCGAGAAGTTTTAAAATAAAAGGTGTAGATGAAGAAACAGTTTATACTTATGAGTTTATTATTACTACGGAGAAAGTAGGTCCTGCATCTATAAAAGCGATGACTATCAATGGCATTGAAACTGATTATGTGCTTACAGATGATAAGAATGTAGCAGTTCCATATATTCCGGCATTGATGGATTTCACATCTGTAAATGTAGAACTGACTGCTGGATTCGGTAATAAAATAGACGAATCTTTCACTGGTCAAGGATTAAATTTGATGAATGGCAACAATAAGGTTTCAATCAAAGGAAGTAATGGAGTGACAACAGAGTTTACAATTGGTATACCTCAAATTTCTGCAGAACCTGTATTCAAAAAAGACTATACAGAATTAGCCGGATTTGGATCCGACAACTTAATTAGTGTAGGCATTAGTGATCCTTATATTATTGCCGGCAACCATTCCTCAACAAAGAAAACCCCAGCATATTTTGACTATACAGGTAATAAGATCGAAAATTTGAATGAAAAAGGGTTAAGTATTGCAGGACATGGTATACGTATAATGGCTACAGATGACAAGGGCAATATTCTTGGAACCTCATTGGCTTTATCAGGAGATAAACCTGTATTATATCGTTGGAGTAATGTAACAGCAGAAGCTAAAGAATTTATTTCATATGATAAATCAGCTCTTGGTGAATCTGCGACTCCTCGTTTAGCTGGTATTGGTATCATAGGTGATTTAGATGGTGATGCCACAATAGTTGCTACTAAGGCACAGTCAGTAGATGTTTTTGTTTGGAAAGTTACAAATGGAGTCGTGAATCCCACTCCGCAAAAACATGCATTCCCTGTTGCTACTCCAAGTTACTATTGGAGCGTGGTTCCAATGCCTGTAGGTATGACCGGATATATGGGATTCTTTAGTACAAGTGCAACTAATGGACTTATTTGGATGAACAGTACTATGGGAGAAGTTTCCAGAAGTTCCGGAGTTAGAACCAGTGGTGGAGATGTAATAACAATAAATGGCCGTGTGTATGTAGCATATACAGCATATTCGGGAGATCAAAAAGGTGTTATGCGTATCTGTGATATAACTGATGGTAAATATAATCAAATATTCAATTATACAATGGAAGCATCGGGAGCTAATGGTAATAGCACAGCTTCTGCTTGTTTAATGGTGAAAAATAATGAATTATATGCAGTATTTGGCTGCACTGGTTCCGGCTTATACTTCTACCGCATAGCATGCAAATAATAACTAATAAATAAGACCATGTCTAATTGACATGGTCTTATTTAATCTCTTATTTAATATGAAACAGAATTATAATTATATATTTCTTCTTACTTGTCTCATTATAGGAGGTACAGCTTGTTCCCATAAATACAGAACATCTTCTTCCAAGCCAATAGAAACATTCTTTAAGAATGAAGTGAAACCAGAGAAATTCATTGAATGTTTTCCCGGTGCCTATTACCGCAAGGTAAATTCCAGTAAGGATGTTTGGTTGGGAGTTGGAGGAACTGTTACCTTACCTCAATTATCATTCGATCAAACTAGAAAAAACACTAAGAAGCCGGGACAGTTTCTTGATAATCCATCTGTATATTTAGGAGGAAACATGGGAGATCAGGAGACCGACTTCGGATTAGCATGGGAAGTTATCCGGGAAAAAGATGGAAAACTATCCAAAGAGAGGAAAGCTTTTCGTCCATTTATGAGACGTAGTGAGCATATTAATGGACAAGAGCCCAATTATGCGCAAGCACCACCGGAAGATAAATACTATTGGTATCCGGGCGAAAAAGTCACAATGTATTTTCAAGTGTTAGAACCTCGTAAAGTACATTTTGTGATAGAAGGAGCCGGAAAACGCTTTGAATGTGATTATGATTGTGAAGGTTATATTCCGGGAGAACTGGGAACCTTTAAACGTGTAAATGCAATTGATCAAGTTGCGAATGAAGGTAAACCAGCGCAAGCAACGAAAACAAAGGTTTTGAATAGTCGATGGGATGAGAGCTATTATTTTAGAAAATATAAAAATGAAATTGTGAAAGTACCGATTCACGAAGGCCGTTTCACAGATATGCGTTGTCCGGACAGTCATTTCTTTGAAGTAACATCAACTGATGAAGGTCGAAAGATAGGAGCAGAAACGATTAGTATTAATGGAAATGGGTATTGATCCTCAAAAGAATATTATTGATTTACAAAAAACTTATTTAAGATGAAGAAATATTTATTCTATTCATTATTTTTGAGTTTAGCTATGGGATTCTATAACTGTTCTGACAGTGACGATGGAGAACCGGAACCAGAACCCACAGATCCAATTAACACTTACTTTAAAGATGAGATAAAGCCACAAGCGAGTGTTGCCTGCTTTGCCGGTGCCTATTATCATAAAGCCGTAACAAGTAAAGATTTATGGCTAGGTATCGGAGGGACAATAAAATTGCCTACAGCAACTTTCGATGAAGATCGTAAGAATCCTAGTAAACCAGGACAATATCTTGATAATCCTTCTATATATTTAGGAGGGAATATGGGTGGACAAGAGACTGATATAGGCCTAACTTGGGAAGTTGTTAAGGATGAGCAAGGTAATATCAGTGCTGAAAGAAAAGCATTCCGTCCATTCATGAGACGTACAAGTCATTCGAGCGGACAGGCATCCAACTATTCAAATGCTCCTGCGCAGAAAGAATATTATTGGTATCCGGGTGAAGAAGTCACCATTTCTATTCAGATCATAAGAAGTGGGGTTCTCAAATTTATTGTAGACGGTAATGGTAAGCATTATGAGTCAGAATATGAATGTGCCGGATACAAACAAGGAACCCGTGGAGAATTCAAACGTGTAAATGCTATTGACCAAGTATCTAATGAAGGAAAACCGACACAAGCCACGAATACAAAAGTTGAAGGTGCTCAATGGAAGGAAAGTTTTTTATTCAGAATGTATGACGGTAAAATAGTAAAAGCTCCACTTCATACAGGAAGATACACTGATATGCGCTGTCCGGATGCAATGTATTTTGACATAAATTCATCAGAAGCAGAAAAGAAGACTGGTGCTGAATCTGTAAATATTAATGGTGCAGGATATTAATAAATATATATATTATTTCAAATAATAAGTCATGAATAAAAGAGCTTTCTCTCTTGATGCTTTAAGGGGATATGCCATTATTACTATGGTTTTATCAGGTACTATTGCTTCAGGAGTATTACCAGGATGGATGTATCACGCACAAGTAGGTCCCCGCTCTAATTTTGCATTTGACCCATCATTTTATGGAATTACATGGGTTGATCTAGTTTTCCCATTCTTTTTATTTGCAATGGGAGCGGCTTTTCCTTTTTCTATCGGCAATAAATTGGAAAAAGGAGAATCTAAATTAAGAATAGCATGGGATTGTCTATTACGTGGATTCCGGTTGACATTCTTTGCAATTTTTATTCAGCACATGTATCCTTGGGTAACATCTTCTCCGCAAGATGTGCGGTCATGGTTGTTAGCTCTGTTTGCATTTGTTCTGATGTTTCCCATGTTTATGAGAATTCCGGTTAAAATGTCTAAATGGTTACGTGGAGGGATACAACTATCTGCCTATACGTTGGGCATTGTCATGTTGCTTACTGTAAATTATGCTAATGGTAGAGAATTTAGTCTGTCATATAGTAATATTATTATTCTGGTTCTGGCAAATATGTCCATTTTCGGTTCGCTGGCATACTTGTTTACAGCAAAAAACAAATGGGCTAGAATTGCAATTCTTCCATTTATTATGGCTGTCTTTTTAGGAAGTAAAACAGATGATTCCTGGGTAAAGGCTTTGATGAACTATTCTCCAATCCCCTGGATGTATAGTTTTTATTATTTGAAATACTTGTTTATTATAATTCCCGGAAGCATTGCCGGAGAATACTTAAAAGAATGGTTACAAAGCAAAAGTGAGGCTGATTCCCCTTTAGAAGAAAAAAGGAGAATCCCCCTAATTTTATTATTAACTATCGGGATTATTATTTTTAATCTGTATGGCCTGTATACACGTCAGTTATTATTAAACTTGTGTGGCACAGTTGTTATTTTAGTTTGTATTTATTGGCTTCTGAAAACAAGAAGCAACAATATGGATTATTGGAGAAAACTATTTGTTGCTGGAGCTTATTTACTTATGCTGGGGTTGTTTTTTGAAGCATATGAAGGCGGAATTCGTAAGGACGATTCAACCTATAGTTACTATTTTGTTACTGCCGGCCTTGCTTTTATGGCTATGATTGCTTTTTCAATACTATGTGATATTTATAAGTGCCGCCAGCTGACACGTCCATTGGAAATGGCGGGACAAAACCCCATGATTGCTTATGTGGCCACTAATCTAGTAGTAATGCCCGTACTGAATTTAATAGGGGTAGCATCATATTTATCCTATCTGCAACAAAATGCCTGGCTTGGTTTCTTACGGGGAATTATTATCACCACATTGGCAGCATTAATAGCTATCATTTTTACAAAACTTAAATGGTTCTGGAGAACATAATAGAAATATGAAACTACTAATAAAAAAAATAACATGTGTCATCTTAATCTTGTGTTCCTATTGTTCTTATGGTGAAGCAAAAATTCAGCTCCCTTCTATTTTAGGTAATGGGATGGTGCTTCAACAAAAGTCGGAGGTAAAGCTATGGGGAAAAGCTACACCTAATAAGAAAGTTGTTGTATATACCTCATGGAACGCACAGCAGCAAGAAGTAGATAGTAATCAAAAGGGGGATTGGTCAGTGGCTGTCACAACTCCAGAAGCTGGAGGGCCATATACTATTCGCATTTCAGATGGTGAAGAACTTATATTGGATGATGTTTTAATTGGAGAAGTCTGGCTGTGTTCCGGACAATCAAATATGGAAATGCCAGTGAAAGGTTTTCGTGGTCAACCTGCCGCAGAATCACAGAATACGATAGTAAATGCAAATTCTAATCGTTCATTAAGATTATTTACAGTGCAGCGTGCCTACAGCAGTGTTCCACAGGAGAATGTTGCTGGTCAGTGGGAAAGGAATACTCCGAAGTCTGTTTCTACTTTTAGTGCCGTTGCTTATTTTTATGGCGATCAATTACAGAAAGTTTTAGGAATACCGGTGGGACTGATTCATGCTTCTTGGAGTGGTTCTTCAATTGAGCCATGGATTAGTAAAGAAAACCTTCTACAATTTCCTGAAATAGATCTGACTCCGGCAGCAAATCCACAATCGAAATATGCAAATGGTACTCCTACTGTATTGTATAATGCCATGATTAAACCGCTGGAGAATTATAATATTAAGGGAATGATATGGTACCAAGGAGAGTCTAACTCTGCACGTCCGGAACAATATCAGCGTTTGTTTGCTGTGTGGGCTAAACAAAACAGGACATTGTTCCGTTCAAAAGACTTTCCCATTTATTATACAGAAATAGCTCCTGTTGCATCCCCTGTAGACAGACCGTTTCAAAGGGCTATTTTCCGAGAAGCACAGTTGGAAAGCATGTATGAAATCTCTAATACAGGTATGGCTTTCACAAACGATCTTGGTTCGGAGAAATTCATTCATGCTCCCCAAAAACGAGAAATCGGACAGCGTTTAGCATATTGGGCATTAGCAAAAACATATCAGTTAGAGGGATTTGAATATAGTGGTCCTATCCATCGTTCATATATGAAAAATGGAAAGGTTATTGAGATTCTCTTTGATCATGCAGATGATGGACTAAATCCGGAGAATGAACCTTTAGTGGGCTTTGAGGTTGCAAGCGAAGATAGTATATTTTATCCTGCCAATGCCGAAATCATAAATGGAACCTCTCGAGTAAAAGTATGGAATGACAAAGTAATTCAACCGGTTTATGTACGCTACGCTTTTCGTAATTTTTTGCGTGGGAACCTGATAAACAATGCCGGATTACCAGCAACTCCTTTCCGAATGGATTTGCGAAAATTGGATTTTCAGAATCCTGAAAATCTAGGATGGACTCGCGTCACTACTTTTGGTAAATTACCTGAATACGTTAATGTTTATCATTCTCCAGAATGGATTGAAAGTACACGAACAAATGCTTATATAGCAGTTATAGATACAAAGAAAGGAGGAAGTTTAGATGTCGGAGGTGAAGAAAGTGGGATAAAGACCCCGACTGAATTTTACCAGTCAGAAAAAAGAAAACCAGTGATTGTATTAAATGGAGGATATTTTGCCAATGGCAAAACTGTTAGTCTCATATGTAAAGATGGAAGAATATTATCTGACAACATATCTGTTGTAAATCGTATTTTAGAGGGTAAAAAGACTGCATATTATCCTACCCGTTCTGTTTTTAGTCTTTATAAAGATGGAACATATCATGTTGACTGGATATATAAATCGAATCAACAGACCTATGCATATGATATGCCAGCCTTAAACAGTTCTACACGCCCTCCACTATCGGTTCCATCAAAAGGTTTTCCGAGAGGAGCAAAAGTCTGGAGTGCCGAAATGGGAATTGGCGCAGGTCCTGTGTTAATCAAGGATGGAATGATTCGTAATAGTTGGGTAGAAGAACTATTAGATGTTGCAAGTGGCATAAATCCACAGACTTGTCAACCTCGTTCTGCGGTAGGAATCACGCAAGATGGGAAACTAGTTTTGTTCGTTTGTGAAGGACGCGAACAAACATCGGATGTTCCAGGTATGACTTTAGACCAACTTGCCCGGTTGATGAAAGCATTTGGATGTGTAGACGCGCTTAATTTAGATGGCGGAGGTTCGAGTTGTATGTTGATTAATGGTAAAGAGACTATAAAACCGTGTAATAAAGATCATCAACAACGACCAGTTGCTACTGTGTTATTTGCAAGATAGTATAATCTAAAAACTATAATAAGATAAGAATAGTTAAGTTATCAATTAATCATTTTTTATTCATGAGTGAAAAGTTGAAGTTTTGTTTGTGTTTTGCAATCTTATTTATAAGCTTGCAAAGCATAGCAAAAAAAACAGAGCAAGGAATCCGTGGAGTCTGGGTTCCCGCTCCTCGTTTTACTCCCGTATTACATACCTATCAGGGAGTAAAAGATTTTGTAAAGTCATTAGATGAGTTGAATATGAATTCTATATTCCTTGTATCTTATGCAGAAACTAAAACAATATATAAGAGTGATGTATTGATGCATTATTCTACTTATAAGACACAAGAAGAAAGCTATCTACTAAGCGGATATTCTAAACAATATCAAAGTCCAACTAATGATCCGGTACGTGATTTGATTGATGAGGCTCATAAACATGATATAAAAGTATTTTTCTGGTTCGAATATGGTTTTATGGGAGAGGGGCGTCCGATATCACTTGATAATCCTTTATTAGCAAAGAATCCTCACTGGTTAGGAATAGACAATCAGCAACACCCCACCAATTACAATCAACATGATTATTACTTTAATGCCTATAATCCAGCTGTACAGAACTTCTTAATAGAACTAATAGAAGAGGCATTGACGCTTTATCCTGATTTAGATGGTATTCAAGGTGATGACCGCTTACCTGCTATGCCTCGAAATTCTGGATATGATACATATACAGTCTCCCTCTATCAATCACAACATCAAGGGAAAAATCCTCCTACAAATTATAATAATTTGGAATGGGTACGTTGGCGTTTGGATATTTTAAATACCTTTGCAAAACGATTATATAAAAGGATTAAAGCAAAGAGTCCGAATGTTATGATTAGTTTCGCCCCAAATCCTTATCCCTGGTGTGAAGAGAATCTGATGCAGGAATGGCCTCGTTGGTGTAAAGAGAAAGTTTGTGATTTGTTGGCTGTTCAGTGTTATCGTTATAGTATCGAAGCGTATCGTGCTACGGTTTCAGAAGTATTGAAATATATACATCAGAATAATCCAAACCAATTATTTGCACCTGGTATGATTCTGATGGAAGGGAGTAGTTCCAAAATGTCACCGGAACTGTTACGGGAGCAGCTCCGTGTAAACCGGGAGTTGGGGATTAATAGTGAGATTTATTTTTATAATAAGGGGATTGATAATCTTTCTGTTAGAGAAGTCTTAAAACAGACATATTCCCAGAAGATTAAATTCCCAGCAAATTAAATACTATGATAAGATATATTTTGATTGGACTTTTACTTTGTGGACAAGCTATAAGCTTTGCCCAAATTATATATCACGATGCATCAAACTTCCCTTTATTGGGAAAAGCTACAGAAACTAATAGTGCACGATACGAAAGGTTTCCAGATTCACTAAGGAATATATCTCGTTCTCCTCTTTGGTATTTGAGTCGTAATTCGGCAGGAATGGCCATACGGTTTCGTAGCAATTCTACTCAAATAGCGGTGAAATGGGAAAATCTCTTTAATAATCATATGAATCATATGACTGATACAGGAGTAAAAGGCCTAGATTTATATTGTTTGGAGGGAAATTGTCTATGGAGATTTGTGAACAGTGCCCGACCAACAGGAAAGATAAATCAAGCAACGATCATTGCCAATATGCAACCGGAAGAGAGAGAGTATATGCTTTATCTTCCTCTTTACGATGGTCTTGTTTCTTTGGCTATAGGAGTGGATTCATTAGCCACCATCGATCAGCCTTTAATTGATTATCCGATCCGCAAAAAGCCGATTGTATTTTATGGCACCAGTATTCTTCAAGGAGGTTGTGCTTCACGTCCGGGGATGGCACATACAAATATCATATCGAGAAGATTGAACCGTGAATGTATCAACTTGGGATTTAGCGGAAACGCACTTTTAGACTTGGAAGTGGCCAAAGTGATAGCCGAAGTAGATGCCAGCGTTTTTGTTTTAGACTTTGTGCCTAATGCTTCTGCAGAACAGATGAAAGAACGAATGGAAGCATTCTATCATATCATTCGTAGTAAACATCCGGCTACGCCAGTCATTTTTATAGAAGATCCTATTTTCACTCATACACTTTATGATGAAAGAATTTCTAAAGAAGTGCAAAGAAAGAATGATACGTTAAAGGAAATATTCAACCGGTTAAAGAAGGAAAATGAAAAGAATATCATTCTCATCTCTTCCAAAAATATGTTGGGAGAAGATGGAGAAGCTACTATAGACGGTATTCATTTCACTGATTTAGGCATGATGAGATACGCTGATTTAGTTTGTCCAATCATTAAGAAAGCAATCAAATAAAATAGTGATGCTATCCACTCGGTATAGCGTCACTATTTCGGGATATTCCTAAAATAAGAAAATTTAAGGCAACTAATTCATTGCGAGTTAGTTGCCTTTTTTGTATCTTTAAGCATTCCCCCCAAAAAACGGTTTGACGGCCAAAACGGGGGTAATCTAAAATAAAAACACATGGTAAAGATACAAAAAATCTCAGAAATCGAACCTCGTTTAGGTTTTACCGAGTTCGATATGCTAAAAAAATATCGTCAAAGTTTTGCAACGAGTGAATTAGGTCGCCTCCATGCTCTGTTTCCTTTCTCGGAACTGGCCCGACAAATGCATTTGAAGTCCTCTGCTTTGGGTCGTAAAAGTTATTTTTCTCCTGAGGGTAAAATAGCCTTGATGGTTTTGAAGTCCTATACCAACTTTTCAGATTCATAACTGATTGAACATTTAAACGGTAATATTCATTACCAGTTATTTTGTGGTATTCAGATTGATCCGCTTCATCCACTGACCAATCCTAAAATCGTCAATGCAATTCGTCAGGAACTAGCGGATCGCCTTGATATTGAGTCCCTCCAGCCTATTCTGGCTGACCATTGGAAACCTTATCTTGAGAACCTTCAGTCTGTATGACCGATGCCACCTGTTATGAAAGCTATCTGCGTTCAACGTCCCCGTAATAAGTGTGCCTACCTTGCTTACGGTAAACTGCGTACACGCAGGAAATCACAGACTCGTATGATTACACGCAGGTTACTTCAGTTATTGGAAAAGTTACTTGACCAGCTGGAGCAGCTTCATTCATCCTACAGGAACAGGCTTACACTATCCTCTGATTACCAAAGACGTTTCTCGGTCATACAGACGGTCCTTGAGCAAGGGAAGAATTTATTTGCAGGCAAAAAAGTGTCCAACCGTATCATGCATTATGTACATGTCTTTTTCAGGGGAAGTTAAAACCTCTCCTTTTTTTCTTTTATTTTGGTCCGATTATGCTGCTGTTCTTTTTTTCTTTTCGACCTTTTCTATCATACATACCGCATTAGCCGTATGTATTCCAAAGAAAATCCAAAGCACTTCCGTTTTCCTGTTTCTGGCTTTTATCCTAGCCAGTGAGTAATGTTGTTTCTGCGTTCCCAAGCTTCCTTCCAGGCGGGTAGCTCTTTCACGGCTGAGTTCCGAGCGTAAGATCTTACGAAGCGGCTCATCTTTGGCAGCTCTGCCCTTACGCTTAAAGGAAGTACTTATATGATATTTTGTACAAAATTTCCGGTTGGCATTATTGGCATAGATTGAATCCGCCGCAAGCGCCTTAACCCTAACCCCGGTCAGTTGTTGTTGCAGATGAATACAGTCTTTCAAACGTACTCCTTCGTTAAAAGCCTTAAAGGAGATATGTTCTATAAAGGAGATTCCGTCTATCTGTATATTGTTGACTTTGGCTCCGAATTCAACGGATTTGGTTTCCTTGCCTCTGATAATGGGGCGAAGGTAATGCCCGATACTCATGGTTGGGAAGAAAAAATAAGAATATGTAAATAATATTCCACAAAAGAGATAGAGAACTGGCAATTTGACCGAAAAAAAATAAGAGAAAAGCTCACGTAAAGTAAAACTTTTCTCTTGATTTATAAAAAAGGGGAACATTTACGGAATATCCCAATTTATTTAGTAAAAAATGAGAGCAGGATTACAAAGTAATACTCAAGCACCTTGCTCCCCTTTTTATTTATCCTATAAATTAAACAATGAAAACAGATACAAATTTTTTCGCAGATACTTCAAAGCCGCTGTCATGTGATACTCTACTGTCTTTTCACTAATAGATAGCTTTTCAGCAATCTGAGCATAAGTCAAATGTTCTTCCCGGCTTAAATGAAAGACTTCCTGTTGTCTAGCAGGAAGTTGGGAGATTAATGTTGATAAATGCCTTTTCAGATCCGAAAGTTCCAAATGATCTTCATCTTCATAAGATTTCTCTATAGATTGTAGAACAGTTAATTTCAGAAACGAGTAATTTAATCGTTTTCGCGATTGATTGAAAATAGTGTTACGGGTAATAATAAACAAGAATCCTTCAAAAGACTGTTCTATATCTATCAGATGCTTGGCCTCCCATAACTTGATGAATACTTCCTGCACAATTTCTTCTATATCATCAGAAGAAGTAAGATAAAGTCGTGCAAAGTTATAAATCTTCATCCAGTAGGATTTATATAAAATGGAGAACGCTTGTTCGTCCCCTTTTTTCAGCCTAATTATAAGTGTTTCCTCATTCATAACAGTCGCAAACTTACATAAAAAACTTCGATTTATATATCAGTCTTATCAGAAAAACAATAATTGACGAATAAAACATGTAGAAAAGACGTTTTCTTCTATTCTTGCAAAAATAATAATGATTTTCTAAAAAAAAATAGTATTTGGCCTAGGGTAACTAAAATTCAATGTGTATTTATAGTAAAATAAGCAAAGAATATTATGAATACAAACCATGATTATATCAGATTAATCAAGAATTTGTTTAAAGATCAACTGAGAAGAAAAGAAATTGGAATACTATCTGAAATGACTATCATAGAAGATAGAATGAAGGAGCAATGGGACGAAAGTGAAAATGCATTCGTTGATCCGGCAGTGGGCGAACATATGTGGAATCAGATACTAAAGAAATATAAAAAAGGTCCGAAACAAAATCTTTTCTTAAAACTACGACCACTAGCAGCTGCTTGCATAGCTTTATTAATTATAGCTGGCTCCTACATTTTATATCAGTATACCAACTACATTGATCATTCAGAGAAGATAGAATATATCGAAATAGCAGCTAGTGAATCCATGTTATATCAGTTGCCCGATAGCTCAAAAGTTTGGATGCAACCGAAGAGCTCTATACGATTTGCTAAAAAATTCACTCAAGATAGAAGAGTTTGGTTAAAAGGAAACTCACTGTTTGATGTATATAAACATCAGGGCAGTACCTTCAGAGTATATATAGAAAAAGCATTTATTGAAGTAAAAGGGACAAAATTTCTTATAGAAAAGTCCAAACTGGGAATAGAAGAAATTACATTGTTTAATGGTTGCATTGAATTTAATGTAGAGTCTACAGGCTTGCAAACACGCATGAAACCATTGGAACAAATGGCATACAATCCCTCCAACGCAGAAACACATCTCCGCAAAATGGAAAACATAGAATGGCAAAATGGAAAATTCAAATTTAATGCTATGCCATTGAAGGAACTTATCTTCATTATCAATAAAATGTATAGTGCAGATGTTGTATTTCAGGGACAGGATGCGAATTTCTCATTCACCGGTAGTATTCGTAGTGACGAATCTTTGGATGAAGTAATCAATAAGTTATGTTTTATCAAGAATCTAAAAAGGAAAAATATAAATGGTAAAATTATATTAAGCAATTAGTTTTTCAGGACTAATTCTTTTCTTGAAAAAGACAAATCATATAAAGGGTTTAGTGGCTTTGTGAAATATGTATTATGATCATGAATAAGGAAATCATGACCGTATAAAAGGATTTTGTGACCATTCATGAAAATAATACTCAAAGAATATGCCTGATTTTTAGAAGAATTAACCAAAAACAATATTTAATCTCAATTCTAATCTAACGCATTAAAGCATGAAAAAGAATCACAAATTCTCTCGGATACGATATTATAGTTGTATCGTATTGTTTCTATTTTTTTATCCACTTGTTGTCCTCGCCGCACAAAGTAATATATCGGTGAAAGGATATTATTCTATAACAGAAGCACTTCAGGTTATAGAAAACAATAGTGAGTATACTTTTTTCTATGAAGATACTGAATTAAGAAACACTTCAAAGAAAAACATTAATTGTAGTGGTACTATTGAGCAGGTTCTCAAAGAATTGTTTGCGGATAGTAATGTAAATTACATCATCAAGGGTAAGGAGGTTATATTTAAAGTCAGTAATACTGCTCAAACTGTTTCGCAAACCAACAAATCGGTTCGCGGAACAATCATTGACGAGAAAGGTGTTCCGTTGCCTGGTGTAAGTATTGCTGTTAAAGGAACTTCGACAGGTGTAATAGCCGATATCAACGGATATTATATCATCAATGCCAATCCAGGTGATGTACTTGTTTTCTCTTTTGTTGGTTTTAAGACAGAAGAAGTGACGGTCACCAAAAAACCATCGTTGGATGTTGTACTCAAAGAAGATGTGCATGAACTGGAAGAGACAGTAATCGTCGGTATGGGTAAACAGCGGAAAGCAAGTGTGATTGGTTCCATTTCTTCCGTTTCCATCAAAGAACTGGAAGTGCCACAAAGAAACTTGACTAATGCCTTATCCGGACGTATTGCGGGTGCAGTAGTTGTACAGCGCTCGGGCGAGCCGGGACAGGACAATGCCGACTTCTGGGTACGAGGTATTTCTTCATTCGGAGCAAATCAAAAACCGTTGGTTTTGGTAGATGGCGTAGAACGTGATATGTCTGACCTGTCTATCGAAGAGGTAGAGTCTATTTCTATCTTGAAAGATGCTTCTGCAACAGCTGTTTATGGTGTACGTGCAGCTAACGGGGTTGTTCTGGTTACCACTCGTAAAGGTGTAGCCCAGAAGCCTGTTGTTGAAGTGAAATTGGAAACTGGATTTTCTGACTTACCTACAATGCCTCAACTGCTTGATGGTGCCAATTATGCCATGTTATGTAATGAAGCACTTGGATTCGAGAACTACAATCTCGAATATATTAATAACTTGAGAAGTGGTTCTAACCCTTTCTTATATCCGAATGTAAACTGGATGGATCAACTTTTCCGGAAATACTCTACTAATACCAATGCAGCAATCAATATTCGTGGTGGTGGCGAAAGAGCTCGCTATTATATCAGTGCCAGTTTTATAGAAGATAACGGTAATTTAAAGAATAATCCAGAAGCTGATTATAAGTCCAATGTATCACTCCGCCGATACAATTTCCGTTCAAATATTGATTTAACATTGACCAAAACAACAAATCTAACATTAGAAATTGGCGCAAATATGACTGATATGCACCAACCTGGTATTGGCAATGAATACATAGATGGAAGATGGTTTAGTCCTGTAGAATTACTCTACTACTACTCCTATTTGTCAAATCCGTTATCTGCTCCAGTTCGTGTTCCTATTGGTAAAGATGCGTTCGGAGCTACAGAATGGGGCTGGGGAGCACCGTCACAAGTGGGTGAAGTGAATCCGGCGGAGCGTTTATTTGGTTCGGGATATAATAAATCATTTCGTTCACAAATTATGAGCCAGATCACTTTAAAACAAGATCTAGGTTTTCTACTGAAAGGTTTGGAAGCACAAGCATCTTTCTCATTCGATGCCAATAATCAAACTATTCAGAATAGACGTAAAAATTCTTCTACTTACAATATAACGGGAGTTGACGACGAAACCGGAGATTTCCAAGTAGCCGAAATATCCAAAGGAAGCGAATCGCTGGGATATAATGTGACTCCCTCCAGCAATCGTGCCCAAGAACTGAAATTCCAGTTGAATTATAACCAAATATTTAATGAGAACCATCGCATAGGCGTCATGGCGATGTATTATCAACGTGACTTTGTAGATCAAACAGCCGGATCGCCTATAAAATCGCTGCCATACAAAAAGCAAGGATTGGCATTGAGAACAACGTATGCTTTCAAAGATCGTTATTTTGCAGAATTCAATATGGGTTACAATGGTTCCGAGAACTTTCCAAAAGGGAAACGCTTTGGTTTGTTTCCGGCGGGTGCATTGGGCTACTTGATTTCCAATGAATCTTTCTGGCATTTCAAGCCTATCAATGTATTTAAGATCAGAGGTTCGGTAGGTTTAGTCGGTTCGGAATCGTTACCTGATAACATGCGTTTTGGCTACTTGTCGTTCTTTGGTGGAGGTTTAGGTGGGTATTATTTCGGGATGACTCCTAGTTATCATGAAGGTATTGGTGAAGATCAAATTGGAGTATCAGATTTGACTTGGGAAAAAGGATTTAAGAAAGATATTGGCATTGAGCTTAAAATGTTCGATAATATGATTTCGTTAGATTTAGATTACTTCCATGAGAAACGCTCGGATATTTTGATTCAACGACAATCTGTACCTGCTACTATGGGGGTTATTAAACAACCGTTTGCCAACATGGGAGTCATGGTGAATCAAGGTATAGACGGAACACTGGAGTTCAACCATTCTATTGGAGATTTTCGTTATAAACTTTATGGAAACTTCACATACACACACAATGAAATTAAAGAAATGGATGAAGCGCCCAAGAAATATGCTTATCGTATGCAGACAGGAAACCGCTATGGACAACATTTTGGTCTAATAGCTTTAGGGTTATTCAAAGACCAGAAAGAGATTAACGAAAGTCCGGAACAGAAGTTTGGCGAAGTACGTCCTGGTGATGTAAAATATCTGGATTATAACAAAGATGGTGTTGTTGACGAAGAAGATAAATGTCCTATTGGTTATTCCAGCGTACCGGAGATTGTTTACGGTTTCGGTGCTCAGCTTTTCTGGAAGGGATTTGATTTTGGTATTTTCTTCAGAGGACAGGCTCACGTTACTTATGGACTAGGTGGCGATACCTTTATTCCGTTCAATAAAGGAGTAGGAAAAGGAAACCTGTTTGAAAACGCACTCGATCGTTGGACGGAGGACAATCCTAACCCGAATGCATTCTACCCTCGCCTGTCAAATGGAGCATCTTCCAATAACTGGCAGTCGTCTACACGTACCATTTACAATGGTCGCTTGTTGCGTCTGGCTGATCTGGAACTCGGATATACTTTCAAGAAAAACTGGATTGCTCCGATGGGAATGAAATCTCTCCGCATTTACTGTTTGGCAAATAATGTAGCATTGTTTGCTCCGTGGGATATGTGGGATCCAGAAACAGCCTCATTCAATGGTAGTAAATACCCTCTTCCGAGAAAAGTAAACATTGGAATTAGAGCTTCTTTTTAAAAATATGTACATATGAAAAAATATATTATCAGTTTAGTTAGCCTTTTAGTATTGATAACCGGTTGTGCGGATTACTTGGATAAACAACCGGATGATATGAAAACAGATGAAATGGTGTGGAGTTCCCGTATAGAAACGGAGAAGTACCTGGCCAACTGTTATGCAGGAATTCCAACCGGCCATTTGCACCAGCATGAACCATGGGTAGGTGCTGCCGACGAATGCAATATCACTTGGAACTTTTATCAGGCGGATAACTTCAACAGAGGTGATTGGACTCCCTCCAGTGAACTGGTGTGCGACAGATACGAACGTTTCTACCAAGCCATTCGTTCTACATTGACATTTGAAAATAACGTTGACCGTTGCGGTGAACTCAGTTCAGATCTGAAAACCCGCTATAAAGCGGAAGTTCGTTTCTTGCGTGGATACTATTACTATTTACTTTTGCGTCAATATGGGCCAATAGTTCTAATCAAAGAATTATTGCCTTCAAGTGCTGATTTTGCTAACATGCAGCGTGCTCCTTATGATGAATGCGTAAAATATATTTGCGATATGATGGATTTGGCTTCTGATGATTTACCTATGCATTATTGGGATAATCAGACTCGCTTGGGGCGTCCTAATAAACTAGTTTGTAAAGCCTTAAAAGCTATTGTCTTAAACTTGGCAGCTTCTCCCCAATTCAATGGAAATGCAGAGTATATAAATTTTAAAAATCATGATGGCACTCTCCTTATCAGTACTACATATAGTGAACAGAAGTGGAAGGATGCGGCAGCAGCGGCTAAAGCAGTAATTGATATGGCAGAGAAATATCCAGAAACACGTTTGAAATTATATCGTAATGATGAAAATGGTGATGGAGAGTTCAATCCTTACAAATCTTGTGTAGATGTTCAATTGAAAGCATGGAACTGTGAAGTTATTTGGGCAAGGACAGAAGCGCAATATGATGATACATTCCAAAGATCATGGATGGTACACAACACCCCGGGTCCTCACTGTTTGGGAGGTGTAAGTCCTACACTTCGACTGGTAGACGCATTCCTGATGAAGAATGGTAAACCCATTCATGCTGCGGGTTCTAATTATGTTGAAAAAGGATTTGCTACCAAAGGTGGAGATAACTGGAATCCTAACGGATATGATACTTCTACAGAAGACGGACGTAAAGGCATTATTGCAGATATTCGTAATAGCACAGCCTGGGGACACTGGGAAGGGGATTGGAATATGTTTTGTAATCGTGAACCTCGTTTCTATGCTGCTATCCTTTATAATCACAGAGTGATACCCAGTCTGTCTGACGATAAAAACATTCGTAACGAATGGAGTACCGGAAGGCAAAAAGACGGATTCGGTCGTGCGGAATTGTACCTGGGAGGTGCTGCTCGTCCTAGCAGTAACTATGCCAATTACTCCAAAACAGGGATGTTAGTGTTTAAACGCAACGACCCACAAGCAGATATGTACAATCGTGTTTATCCTCAAAATTATGCTTGCACTTATATACGCTATGCAGAAATTTTATTGGATTATATCGAAGCACTTAATCACTATGATCCTACAAATCCTGATATACGCAAGTATTGGGACGAAATCCGCTCGAGAGCTGGAGTGCCCAGTGCATTCGAAGCCACACCGGAAATAGCAGGAAATGAAGGCTTACAGAATGAGTATATTATTCGCGAACGCCAGATAGAGCTTTGCTTTGAAGGAGACCGCTATTTTACGACTCGCCGTCTTTGGAAAGCTCATACACCGGATGAAATAATTAAAGATGAAGTAACTCAAGAAGAAAGAGACGGGCGCATCTATGGAGATGGAGGCAGTATGTGGGGAATGAGTGTTGATGCCGGTGATGTGGGAACGAACGATTTTAGATTTGAAGGTTTTTATCAACGTGCCATTTTCGAAAAGCGCATATTTAATAAGGCTTATTATTTATTCCCGATACCACAAAAGGAGATGGATAAATGTCCGGGACTGGTACAGAATCCATGGTGGAGTGGTAATGTTACAAATTAATTTAAAGACCGAATGATTATGAAGAAAATATATTTATTTGCAGCTTTTATTGCATCTATTTCTCTAAGTATGCTTGGTTTGTACTCTTGTGATGCGGACGCCGAATTCGCTACAGAAGCTCCTGTTAATCCAGTGATGAGACCGGTCATTAGCCTGACAGCTATGGAACAGGAGGATATTTTTGAAGCAGTCGTCGACGATAAAGCTCGTACAGTAATGCTCGAAGTGGAACCATGGACGGACTTATCGAATATAACGGTGAATATGAATATCGCCAAACGGGCTAAACTTATCTCTCCGTCAAGTCCCGAAGGTGTATGGGACCTGACACAGCCTGTTAAAGTCATAGTAAATAATATCGAGAAAGACATTACTTATACGGTAACGGCTAAAAAGAAGTCAGAGTTCATAGAAGAACCATTAGTTAGCTTGATTGCTAAAGCTGGTGGCGAAACTATCACAGCCGAAATAAATCAAGTTGAACAAACGATAAAGATGAACTTTGGTCCTTGGGTAGATTTATCCGAAACAGCTATTACCATTGAAGTGAAACCTCATGTAGGATTAGTTAATCCGGCTACAAAAGAAGTGATATGGGATTTCAGTAGCATAAAAACAAAAGATGTGGTAGTTTACGATGTTCAGAAAGAAGTGACTTATCAGCTAACTGTTACTCAAACAGAATTGGAATCTGTACCGGTAGCTCATACCAACTTTAAAAAGTACAGGCTAGATAATGACGCCAATGATGTTAGCAGTGATTTAGGGCTGGGAACTTCCGATTTTGCAAAACTGTTCGATAATAGATACATGTCATCCCCATCAGATTATGATGCAGTGGGTTGGAGTCCTTTTGCCTGTCAGCCTAATAATAATCCCGAAGGTGCTGCCCTGCTAACTATGGATGCTGGCAAGATGATGTATTTGGCTAAATTCAGTGCCCATCGTTACTGGAACGAAGCAAACACACAGGTTACCAAGTTTGATATTTACGGCTATTGTCAGGATGGAGAACCGGCTAAGGACGGATCATGGGATGGATGGACACTTTTGGGTAGCTATAGCTACAACCCAGCTTCACCTGGAAATTTTTCCGAGGGTGATTGTATCACAGTTGAGAAGGCACAAGCTAAACAAGCGCGTTATTATCGAGTGAAAGCCAAAGAAACCTGGTTTATCTACTCCGGTAATCCAAGCGACTGGAGAGCTCATGTATACTCCTTCACAGAATTCCGTTTTTGGGAATATAGGTAATATAAATTATCCAATATGAGGTTGTGTCAAAAAGGCACACCCTCATATTTTTTCTAATACAAATATTATTATCATTTTTAATTATGAAAAAGATTATCCAATTTAGTGTATTACTATTCTCTTCATTGATGACTTTATTCATCTCCTGTTCTTCTTCCGACGGCCCAACAGGTGAGAAGCCGGAAGTACCCGAAGTGCCATCTGTGACTCCCGGTGAAATGTATTCATGGGAAGAAAGCCGTACAGCCATATTAAACTCTACTGATATGGTACTTATATACGGTGGAGGTCATCACAGAGGCCCTCTCACATGGGATGTAGACAGAATAAGTTCGTACGTGACTTACAAAGACAAAAATAACATGGAACATTGGTTGTTTGACTCTTTCTTATTCCTTGAATTAAAAGATACCGGCGTGGGAGGCGCAAATAAGACCTTTACTTACGAGAACACAGAAAACTTAGATGCAGCCAATCAGAAAGATTGGAAAAAACTAGTGGACTACTATTTTGCAGGCAGTACTGGGCTGGGAGCATTGAATCGTGCCATATCTAATGCACAGAGCCGTTTGGGGACTCCTGCCACTAAACGTAGAGTCGTTATTGCCATCCCCGAACCCATCGCTCATAAAACTCCGGCAAACGAAAATTCCACCTCCGTATATTGGGGAACTCTGGACGGACATATCATGGACTTTTCTATTTCAAAAGATCGTGTGGATGCTTGCAAATGGTATATCGACTACGTTCGTAGCAAATTCAATGAAATGCAATATCAGAATCTAGAACTAGCTGGCTTCTATTGGTTGGCAGAGACTGCAGGAACAACCAGAGACATTATCTCCAGCGTAGGCGAATATGTTAAACAGTTTAAATACAGTTTCAACTGGATACCCTATCGTGGGGCGGAAGGACATAATTATTGGGAAACACTAGGCTTCAGTCACGCTTATTATCAGCCTAATCATTTCTTCAATACTAATCAGTCATATGCCAGTCTGGAAGAAACATGCGAAACAGCCAAAAGAGAAGATCTCGATATGGAATTTGAGTTCGATTATCGCGTGTTGGCCAGTAATACAGAACATGATATTTATTATCCCCGTATGAAGGACTATATGAAAGTCTTCAAAGACCATCAGATATGGAACACCAAGCGTTTGGCTTATTATGAAGGTGGAGGCAATCTTTTGTCATTAAAGAACTCTTCCAACCAAGCGGATCAAGATTTATTTCATGAATTTTGTCAGTTTGTAATCACTCGTCCGATTCGTTCCAAATAAAGCAGTGACTTGAATGACACAAATGAAGAACATAATGTGTAGCTTTATGAAGGTAGTTTTCCTGTCCTTCATCTTTCCGGTAGCACAAGCGCAAGAACTATTACCCTACCGGAATCCCAGCTTATCAGTAGAAAAGCGGGTAGACGATCTTCTTTCACGAATGACCTTGGAAGAAAAGATGGGACAGATCACTCATCTGCACTCTTACCAGATATTTGATGGACAAACTTTAAATCTGGAGAAACTAAAGAGTGCTTGTGGCGATACTGGATATGGATTTTTCGAAGGCTTCCCTTTGACTGCTGCCAATTGTAGCAGGAATTTTCGCCTGATACAAGAGTATTTGGTAAAGAACACCCGCCTAGGTATTCCTGGATATTCCGTAGCCGAGTCACTACATGGGATCGTTCACGAAGGAGCAACTATCTACCCTCAGAACATAGCATTAGGAAGTACTTTTAATCCTCATTTAGCTTACGAAAAAACAAAGCATATAGCTGGAGAACTAAATACGATGGGGGTAAAACAAGTACTCTCTCCTTGTATTGATGTGGTGCGTGAACTACGCTGGGGGCGAGTGGAAGAATCATTTGGAGAAGATCCTTTCCTTTGTGCGCAAATGGCGGTGGCAGAAGTCAACGGCTACATGGAGCATGGCATATCGCCTATGTTGAAGCACTATGGTCCTCATGGCAGTCCTTCGGGGGGCTTAAATCTGGCCTCGGTAGATTGCGGAGTGCGTGATCTGTTCGATATTTATTTAAAACCTTTTGAGACGGTGCTCGCACAAACCCGAGTGATGGCAGTCATGTCCAGCTATAACGCTTGGAATCGTATACCTAATTCAGCTTCACGGTTTATGTTAACGGATATTCTTCGTCACCGGTTTGGTTTTCGTGGATACGTCTATTCGGATTGGGGAGTAGTAGCAATGCTGAAGTATTTTCATAAAACAGCAAAGGATGATTATCAAGCAGCTTGTCAAGCATTGGAAGCAGGACTTGATGTAGAAGCTTCCAGCCCTTGTTTCAACACATTGGCGGAACACGTCCGCAATGGTGAGTTTGATATTCGTTATATTGATCAGGCAGTGAAGCGTGTGTTGCGGGCGAAATTTGAATGTGGCCTGTTTGAAGATCCGTATCAGGATAAAGCCACCTTTCGTCTTCCATTGCGCGCGAAAGAGAGTATTCGTGTGTCCCGTCAGATTGCAGATGAATCGACTGTGCTGCTTAAAAACGAAGAAAATTTATTACCACTGAACATGAATCGATTGAAATCAATTGCTGTGATTGGCCCCAATGCCGATTGCGTCCAATTTGGCGATTACACATGGAGTAAAAACAAGAATGATGGGGTGACCCCACTGCAAGGAATCCGGCAATTAGTAGGAAAACGAGTAAAAGTAAACTATGCCAAAGGTTGTTCACTCGCTTCAATGGATACCACCGGAATAGCCGAAGCTGTTCGGACTGTCTATGATAGCGATGTGGCAGTGGTATTTGTCGGAAGTTCGAGTACGGCATTTATACGTCATAGCGCAGAACCATCAACAAGTGGCGAAGGTATTGATTTAAGTGATATCTCATTGACGGGTGCTCAGGAATTGTTGATTCGTTCCGTTTATGCTACAGGAAGACCAGTTGTGGTAGTTTTGGTTGCTGGAAAACCATTTGCTATCCCATACGTTAAGGAACACATTCCTGCCATACTGGCACAATGGTATGCGGGAGAAGAAGCTGGAAACTCAATAGCTGATATACTATTTGGTCGTGTGAATCCATCAGGAAAGCTTACTTTTTCGTTTCCTCAAAGCACGGGACATTTGCCGGTTTTCTACAACTATCTCCCCACTGATAAGGGGTACTATAAAGAACCCGGAACATACGAAAAACCAGGTCGTGATTATGTATTCTCCAATCCGTCGGCTCTCTGGTCCTTCGGGCATGGTTTAAGTTATACTCAGTTCGATTGCCTGACAGCTGTGACGGATAAAGTTTATTATCAGCCGAATGACACTATTTCTCTATCAGTGCAGATCAAAAACACTGGGAAGATAGCTGGCAAGGAAGTCGTACAAGCATACATACGCGACGTTACGAGTACTATTATGACTCCTAACAAACAATTGAAGGGATTTCAAAAAGTATCATTACAAGCAGGAGAAGAAAAGCGGATAACAATAAGAATACCTGTACATGAACTTTACCTGACCGATAACTTCGGAAATCATTATCTCGAGCCCGGTGAATTTGAAATTCATATAGGTACATCTTCTGATCAAATATATCATAAAATGTCAGTTTGGGTAGGTGATAGAAAGGCTTCATTCACTGAAGAAACTAGTTTTTGCATTCCTGCCACTAAGACTCCCGATACAATTGTTGCTACCTCCCTAGGGCCAATCATTCATGTGGAAGGAACAATTCGTGATGTACAGGCCACTCCAATAGCCGGGGCTAAAGTGAAATCGGTAGGGTCTTCGGCTGAAGTTGTGAGCGATGCAAAAGGATTTTATTTTATACCGGTACATGCGGATGACATGCTGATTTTTTCCAAACCTGGTTATACATCTCAGAAAATACAAGTGAAAGATCAGTGTAAGATCAACGTACAATTGATGAAAGGAGAATGATCTTGCTCTTTTATCTACTTGTCATTATTACGTTTTCATAGGCAAAAATATATTTAGAATTACCAATTTATAAACTTATAGATAATATGAAGAACTTTACTTTTTTATTAGCAGGTATATTATTAGCTGTACTCATATCCTGCTCTCCATCTTCGTTCGTGCAAGTATCGGAGAAAGGAACTAAATGGAACTGGGAAAAAGGAACCATCATTGTAGAAACTCCTGAACGTCCTGCCGGACAGACGAGTGTTATAGGGCTCACCACCCCAAAGTTGGAAGTTGTTCGCATTGGCTTTGTTGGCTTGGGTATGCGCGGACCTGCTGCAGTAGAGCGTTTTACTTATATTCCTGGTGTAGAGATTGTTGCTTTGTGTGATTATGAACAAGAGCGTGCGCAAGAATGTCAGAAGTATCTGACGAAAGCTTCAATGCCTCAAGCGACAGTTTATTCAGGAGAGAAAGGATATGAAGCGTTATGCAAACGAGACGATATTGATTTGGTGTACATTGCCACTGACTGGTTACATCATTTTCCGGTTGCCCATTGTGCTATGGAGAACAATAAGCACGTAGCCATTGAAGTTCCTTCTGCTATGACTTTGAAAGAGTGTTGGGATCTAGTTAATATATCCGAAAAGACACGAAAACACTGTATGATTCTCGAGAACTGCTGTTATGATTGGTTTGAAATGAATACATTAAATATGGCACAGCAAGGAGTATTCGGAGAGGTGATTCGTGCACAAGGTGCATACATACACAACTTAGATGAATTCTGGGATTATTATTGGAAAAATGGAGAAGCCGATAAGTTAGGTTGGCGCTTGGAGTATAATATGAAACATCGTGGTGATGTATATGCTACACATGGTTTAGGACCTGTAGCCCAGGTCTTGGACATACATCGTGGTGACCGTATGAAGACACTGGTTGCTATGGACACTAAGTCGGTAGTAGGTAAAGAGTTGGTCGAAAAAAGAACAGGTTCGCCATGTAATGATTTCCGGAATGGAGACCATACTACCACGTTGATTCGTACAGAAAACGGTAAAGTAATTGAAATCCAACACAATGTGATGACTCCACAGCCATATAATCGTTTATACCAGCTCACTGGAACAAAAGGTTTTGCTAATAAATATCCGACAGAAGGTTATGCTCTGGATGCTACTCAAATGAATACATCGGGAATGAAACCTAAAGTAGACAATCTGAACTCTCATAATTTCTTGCCAGAGAACGAAGTTAAAGCATTGGTAGATAAGTATCAACATCCGATCTTAAAGAAATATGGCGAGATGGCTAAAGAAGTGGGTGGTCACGGAGGAATGGACTTTATCATGGACAGCCGTTTAATCTATTGTTTGCAGAATGGATTGCCACTAGATATGGACGTTTATGATTTGGCTGAATGGTGCTGTTTGGCAGAGCTTGGCGAACTATCTATGGATAATAATTGTGCGGCTGTTGCATTCCCTGATTTTACACGTGGCGAATGGAATAAGGTAAAAGGCTATAAACATGCCTATGCTACTCCAGAAGAGGAAGCTGCTGCAATGGAAAAAGCAAAGACTTTCACACTGAATTTGAAAGAAAAAGGTGCCAGAGAGTTAGTAGAGTAAAAATAACAGCTTAGTGAATAAGAGAAAATTCCAATTGTGTGAGATATACTGATTTAGTTTGTCCAATCATTAAGAAAGCAATCAAATAAAATAGTGACGCTATCGGCTCGGTATAGCGTCACTATATGAAGTTTATAGCAACGCTATCCTGTTGACATAGCGTCACTATTTTAAATTTGTACGTTATATCAATAGAAACAAATCCTCAAATATCAAAATGGTAAAATATCATTTTGGTATTTGGATGATGCTATAATTGAATTTATTCAGCTTGTTAGTGGGACGTAGAAAAGAATCGCATAGATTAACCATTAGCATTATTCAGAAGTTTAAGAAATCCTTCCTTTATGAAACACAATCATTATTATTTAATATTGCGCATTGCATATTGAATGTATTTCTTAATCTATTTGTGCATTTTGTTTAATAAAGCAAGTTCATAAAAGCACTTCTAATAAATCAAGAAATCCTATTTTTACGAGCAAAAATCACTTCCTTTTAAACGTACGTGCTGTTTCATATAAACCAACCGTATGTTTCTTTAAAACTAACCGTACGTTTCATTACAATCAACCGTGTGTTTTTCACAAACAATACGGTAATTTATATGCAAATACCCGTTCTTTTATTCGTAATTATGCATATAAATACCGTATTTTATTGTTTACTCGCTCTACTTTCTTTCATTCATAAAAAGTGAAAAATAGTAGAATCAAAGAAAAAACGACAGTATGTCAACTAATTTAATATAAAATAATCACATTGATATTTATGTTCTCCAAAACCATTTGATTTTTGTGAAGAACATAGTTACTAAAATAGTCAAAGAAGTAAGGATTACTCCTTGAAGAAATCCCAACCAAGCATTTTGTTGAAAATAAGATAATAATGAAGCAATTCCAAGTATATTAGCCAATGGCATAATCAACAAATCGCCAACCACATAAGCTATCATCGGATTCTGACCGGACATCACCAAAAAACGAGTACTTTTGACACATCGGAAATAATCACAAATGATACTTAGAAATAAAAGAGCCAGAAAAGCCAACCCGGAAGTTACAAAGAAATAACTAAAAGTAGTTGGATCTTTTTTAATGCCATCCTGGAAAGGCTCAAAACACAAACCCAGAAGAAGTAAATATGCTCCTGCGTTAAACAACTTTTTCCATAATAAAGCTATTCCATCCACCTTATGTGGAAATACACACTTGCCAGTTAATAACAATAAAACAGTAATCACCAGATTAACAACCAAATTACGAGTGTATAGACCGTAAAGATTGCCAATGATGATGATAACGGATAATATCATTAGCATAATACTCATTTTACGATAAGGAGATGTAGCATAATCATCCGTCTCTTTTTGAAATGCTTTCATCCACTCCGCTAAATACTCACCGGCTATACTGCCGGGAATAACGATAAATAAGTATTTCAAATAGTCAAACCGATACATCCACGGCAGAGGAGTATAATTAAATACACTCTGTGTCCACGAACCATCAACTGTACTCCCTAATATCATAGCCATCAGCAATATCAGAATTCCTAAACGCATCCAACGATTATGCATTGTGAAAATGTAAAGGATAGAACCGAAAATAGCCATATTGGCTAACAGCAAAATTATGATGTTACTGGAGAATAAACTGAAAGTTTTCCCATCCGCATAAGAAGTGGCAGCCAACATAATAGCAGCAACCATGTAAGCCCCAACTTTTATTGAAGTATGTGCCCAATCCGGCATTTTCAAAGGAATACGCATGAACATGGGAAATAGAACAGCAAAACAGAGTATAGCCAGTAGCCATGCCCTCATATCTAGCGGAGAACTTAGCATATACGGATAAAAATGCTGGATGAAAATAGCAAAGAAGGTCAACTGAATCCCCCGTTTGACAGCTTCATAAACGAGTTTTAGTTTTGAGTCACCTTTTTCAGCACGCTTCCTTATGGAAAAAGGAAACGCAGCTCCCATAGCGAACAGGAAAAAAGGAAACACAAGATCTACCCAAGTAATACCGGGCAACAGAGGATTAAACACATGATCTGGCGGAGGCGTTTGAGCATGACTCATCCAACCGGGAAGAACATGCGTTATGATGGTAGCCGAAAGCACCATCGTAATAATTGCATATCCCCGTAAGGCATCTAAAGCTAAAGCTCTGTTGTTCATAAAGCCCCTCCCTCGCGCATTCCTTTTTCTACTTCCTTCCAAAGATTCTTTTGGATGATGTGTACTATATCGAATACCATTAGTCCATCCGATCGACGAAGGTTCATTTCTATTGTTTCGGACAATTTCCCCGGATTGTCATAGAATTGATCCACTAAGATACCACCCATAAACTTGTTATCTTTAAGAATCTGACGCAAGTGCTGACAGGAACCTTCTACGCAGTACCATGTACCGGCTTGAGCCTGCGAATCTGTCTCGTTCCAGATGTTGCGGTTCGTTTTCTTGTATTCCTCTATCGTAATGTCTGTATAGTAATTTCCGGTTGCATACAAATCGATCAATTCCGCGTATCCGTAATTTTTATATTCGGGAGTGGCCCAACTGAAGTCTTTAGCCGGATCATACTTTTTGCTGGCGAAATTAACTCCTACTTCATAGTAAGACGGATACCAAGCTCCGGTATATGTGCCGAAAGAAACTTTTGGATTGACGGCTTTCACTTCCTTACGTGCCAATGCCATAAAATCAGTAATGTTTTTCGTTCTCCATTCCATCCATTTCTGGAAATACTTTCCCGGTTGTGTGATAAACTTCCCATCCGTATTCTTCTTCCAAACAAAAATATCTTCGGGAAACTTCGCCACTTTCTTACCTATATACGCTTCAAACTTTTCGCGTGAAAGCGGTGAGAAGTCGGCTGTTATACCATCATAGCGTACGCGGTCGAGCATCAAGCCATCCAAATCAGGGTATTTGTTCACTACTTCTTTCAGTACATTTAGAATATGTGCACGATACTCCTCGTTCAGAGGATTAATCATAGCACCATATTTTTGTTTTTCTTCCGTAATCGGAATAATGCCTTTATCGGGAGTATATACCATGGATGCCCAGTCCGGATGTCCACTATATACCATTCCACGATCGAAATAATTATGTCCGGCACAGAATACATTTAATGAAGTATGGATCTCAAGACCCAATTCGTGCCCTTTTTTAATGAAGTATTGCAAATAATCAAAATTCCCGGCCTTTGCGCCTTTCCACTCTTTCATTTGTGGGGCAAACTGACTTTGATAAAGTACTTCTCCCGTAATGGGCCGTATATCCACTATTGCATGAGTGAAACCTACTGATTTGATTTTCTCCAAATAATAGTCAATCGAGTCTTTATGGCTGAAACGTTCGAAGTTAGCTTCGGCATCGAACCACATTAACGCAGGTTTCTTTTTGATTACAATCCGGAAAGGAGAAGCAGGAATAGCCGCATTATTGCATAATTCTCCCAACATATAATTCCGGAAACAATAACGTACCTCTATGGGGGCATTGATCGAATCATTCCAGACCTTTACAGTAGAAGAACCATTGATAATTTCCGCTTTGGCCGGTCGGAATATACCATCCGTCCCCACTATTTCAAATCCTTTCACGTTTTGATTTTCCGGAGTCAATCCTTCTTCACCATGTTCAAAGTCTATTTCTACTACGTTCCCTTTTACCCGGTGGGATTTGTATATAGGACCGGAATATTGAATACCTTTACGATGATACGTTTTTGCCAATGCCCAATAAGCCAGTCGTTCACCGACCTTTATCTTATAGGGCGAATGAATAAAGTTTTCACTCCCGGCATCACCTGTGGTCACCATCCCAACATTTGAAACAGCTGACATCAACTCCAACTGACACTGACGGAACCAAGCCCAATCCAGTTTATCATTACCTTCCGATTTCCACGGTGCAATCTGTACGTAATAAAATGGCATTTGAGGATTGTTGAAGAATGTTCTCCATTGAGAAACCATTGCAGGAAATAATCTCTTATATAATCCGGGATCGGGTGTGTTTGCTTCACCTTGATACCAAATCACTCCTTTAACAGGAAATCCTTTCCATGGACTCACCATTGCATTCCATAACAATGTAGGAGTCCCTGCTGTCCACCCGAACTCTTTCTGTGCTACATCGGGTAATGCAATTTCCGGAAAGCCCGATAAAGTCTCTTTATTCATCCAAGCCTCTATTTTAGACATACTCCAGGAACAATGTATCAGACCAACGGGAACATCTAAAGATTGCTGTAACTGATTGCCAAAGAAATAGGCCGTTGCGCTGAAATCAGCAACATCTTCCGGAGAGGCTTCTTTCCATTCTCCTTCCACCCCAGCTTCCTGTGGAGTGGTACTCCAGGCATTTTTTACAGTATAGAGACGCAGTGGACGTTTGGGATTGGCAGATACGATGTATGTCTGGGATCCAAACACAGGCTGTCCACGGAATCCTTTCACAGGCATTTCCATATTCGACTGTCCGGAACAGAACCAGACTTCTCCTATCAAAATATTCTGTAACGTGAGTTCTTCTCCATCTGAAAACGTAATACTGTATGGTCCTCCGGCTACCGGTGTTTGGAGAGTAAGCTTCCATTCACCTTTTTCATCAACATTCGTTTGGATTTTTTTATTATTCCATGAAGCGATAGCCTGTACACGTTTGCCCGAAGTCGCTGTTCCGGAAAAAATGACTTCCGATTGTTGCTGTAACACCATATTATCCCCCCAAATGGAAGTAAGGGTTACTTTCGCTTCTGCCTTGAGGAGAAACGACAAGCATATCAATAATATAAAATATTTGGCTTTCAACATATGATCCTTATTTGTTTTCTATAACTTTAGTATACACGTTGCCGAAGCGATCTGTCACTTTCACTTCCATTTTAGCATTCTTATTGCGGGGAGTAGCATGAAAAAGATGTTCGGTAAGAACCGGGGAAATCCATTCATATTTCACTTTTTCTTTGTCAGAACAGATTGCTTTGGCTGCGGGATCATATCCTTTGTAGCGTTGCATTTCTCCCATTCGTTTTCCGTTTTCATACCATTCCACTTTCCACTGTTCGTCCCAGTTCCATACATTAGCAATTATATCGGAAGGGTGCTCGTCAGATGATCCGGCCGGATATACATGTAACTGATGCTCTTTCGGGTAACCTGCACTTTTATAGATCCATTTCACTTGATTCCCATCTACTTCATACACTCCATACCCTCTCGGAGTACCATCTACATTAATATCCGCACGCCACCAGGTACCACATACGGCAGCCGTGTTATGCTCCATTAATGAGTCATTAAAGCATACATTCACATTAAAATGTGTATGTCCGGAAATGATGTGGGCATTATAACCTTCCAATAGTTCGTACAGTGCAGCTGTGTTGACCGTTTCATCTTGATCCAGCGTGTTATATCTTAGCTTCTTCTCAAGACTGGAAGGAATGTGCATTACTACAAAGACAAGTTTGTCTTTAGGCACATAAGAGAGGTCTTTCTCCAGCCATTGGAAAGTACGTTCATCAATGTAACCTATATATTGATAGTCACGGTTGACATAAAAACAATTGTCAAGTACAATATAATGTGCATTTCCTTTATTAAAAGAATAGTAGATAGGGCCGAAATAACTTTCGAAAGTGCGATAAGAGTATTCAAAAGTACGTCCTCCATACGTCATGTCGTGATTACCGATTGTCCGATAAATGGGAATCTCTAATGATGATACCGTATTTATATAGGAGGGATATAAAGAAGGAGTGTCACCTACAATATCCCCGCAATCGATGCCGAATACTTCTTTTTTGCCTGTATACGGACGAATATATTCTTTCATGTCCTGCAGGTATTTTGCATAAGCTTTTACGTCATCCTCGGAAGTTACCTGCGCATCTGCCTGCACTAAAAACAGATGATTGATTTCATTTTGCAGATTTCTTACCAATTCAAAGTCGTAAACACCTTGCTGGGCCGAATCCAGCTTTTGATAGAATAAAGGGAGTGTTTGTTCTGTTTTCGGTAAATATCCGGAAGGAGTGGAGATATAAATGAAACGAACATCCCTGTTAGGGGGAAGAGTATATTGGCCTTGTTGGTCAGTCAGCGTACAGTCTATTCCGTCGGTAACTACTATTCCCGGGATTCCTGTCCCATTACAAGTCACTTTCCCACGAATAGGGTTAGAAGGAATTTGGGCTTGCAAATTCAAGCCCAGACCCATTAATAAAAAGAATTGTAATAAATATATTTTCATAATTAGTTGGTTAGTCCAAACCTTATTCTTCGATAGATTTCAGATATTTATCAAAGCCTGTTTTAAAAGCGTTCCAATAGTCGTATTTCTTAACGTGACAAAGGTCGAAGGCAAAGAAGCCGTCACTGTTATTGATACAAGCATCAATAGCATCCGGTATTTTTGCGGATTGTCCTCCGTCAGTCCATCCGGTACTGTTACCTATATCCGGTCCGCCTGCAAAAGGTACATCTCCCTGTAGCAGTTCACGTCCATTCTTACAAAAACCTTCCATAGTCCATTCTCCGCTTCCATATATATTGTTCACGGAAGCATAGGCACCCAAAAAGATATAATCCAAATGGTCCGCATATCCATAATTCTTATAATCGGAAGTAGCCCATTTCGGATAATAAGCGGAGGTGTTGTATTTAGGGCTGGCCCAGTTTACACCTGATGTATAGTATGTTGAATACCAGGCACCGACATAAACTCCAAATTTGATATTGTTGTTGACTGATTTAACTTTCTCACGTGCCTTTACTATGAAATCATGAATAACTTTTGCTCTGAACTCCAACCACTTCTTAAAATAAACAGGCTGGTCAGAAGGTATTTCATCCGTACCGGGTACCATAATATCTGCCGGGAAGTTGGCTACAGTTTCACCGATGTATTCTTCGAACTTCTGTTTGGAGATATCTGAAAAATCACTTTCTAAACCATAATCATCATAACGGCAACGGTCTAGTATGATGCCGTCCAAATCATATTTAGCCAAGTCGGCTAACAACTGTAAAACAAAGTTTTGTACATCGTCATTAGCCGGATTGAAGAACTTCGCTCCATAATCAACTCCATCATCCAACAAATCCATTGTATTCGTTAGCCCATCGGCCAGATTAGCTACACTAGCCCATCCCTTTTTAGAATCATCACGGAATAGTACTCCATCATGTCCTAAATTATATGGACATAAATAACCACCTACAAATGTATTGATAGAAGCATTCACTTTTAATTCCTGTTTACGGGCCTCATCAATAAATGCTTGTAAGTAATCCCAAGTTTCGGTTCGTTCATAATAACTATACCCTGAATTTCCCCATACATCCATGCGCTTCACCTGATCTACGACATCAGTATTGAATAACACATCTCCCGTAGTGGGACGCACATCGACAATAATATCAGTAAAACCTGCCGCTTTTATCTTTGCCATATCTTTGGCTATGTTTTCCTTATTATTGGCATAGTCCGGGAAATTGGCAGCCGCATCAATCCAAATATATCGTGGTTTAGCTTCTGTGACATCTGGCTCTTCCGGCTTTTCTGTCGAATTATCATTCCACGGCCATCCGGGAATTCCATCAGAATCGTCACTACAGGAGGTTATTGTAACCGCTCCCAAGAAAGTCAATGCTAGTATTTTTAGAAATTTTCTCATATGATACTTGTTTTATTAGGTAGATACTGCCGATAGATCCGCAGTACTATTTTTTTATTTAAGAGTAACTACTGATGCTACGGATCTCTCGTCTCCGCTAGAGTCACTTGTCTTGATAGTCTCTTGCCCATTGACTAACATGCAACTAGAACCACCGCCGTCCAGATTGATAGCATCCGTACATCCCAGTGTTTTCATGATATTAGCTACATTTTCGGTGGTCATACCGGCAACTCCCGTTGTCATTCCATCTCCTTCACACACAAAAAGAATCATTTTCTTATCATTGGTGATACCAATAGCCGAACGAGGTCTGTTCACCGTGGCGCCAATATCTGATAAAATTTCTTCTTCGTATGTATTCTTTATGTTTCCATCCAACAGAAGTACGGGGCCACCGCCTATTCCTGTTTTAGCATTTAAGACAGTTCCTGTAGACGGAAAATTTTCGTCAGGAGTTGTTTCTGATTTTACCGGTGAGGGCTCTGAATACCAATAAGTAACATTGGATAGTGTTGTGTAAGTCCACATTGATTTGAATGAGCCATCATTCATTTCACAGAATGCAGCTAATACAGGATACCAGAATGGACCGTTAGTCCAATCTTCTGCTGTTACATTATTGTTCTTACACACCATTTCACCGTTACGCCATATTAGGCTTAATGACCCCTCATAGAAGAAACCTCCATTGATTACAATCGTGGAGTTATTTTCTTCATAAAATTCTTTTGGCTTTTTCAATCCAGTCTTTTCTCCTAATACACCAAATGCTGCCTTACTCATATCACCTACCGCAATATAAGCTATCGCTTTTTTGCCTTCCAGTGTTTCTGGTGATTTATATACGTTGATATGTTCAGGCAAGGTTCCATAAGTGCTTTTCACATTGGTCCAGCCTAAATTTACAATATCAGGATTGGCTTCAACAGGTTCAGTTGGAGTCTCCGGCTCCGCCCATGGCCAATCCGGGATATCAGTGTTATCATCACCACATGCTATGAAAAAAGGCAGTAATGATAATAACCATAACATTTTTTTCTTTGTTGACATATAGCTACTCCTTTAAATGATTTACAGATTTCTTTATCCCATATATGATGAATGGGTATTTTCTCATCATATATGAGATAAAGAGATCAATTAATTATTTGTCGATACAATCAAACTCATATCCTCCGATAACCTTACAGTTGTTATCCACGTAGTAAGCACGGAGCTTATATCCATCTGTTGTCGGAGCAAGCAATACATCACCTGTTGCAGCTACACCATCGGATGAATTGTATGAGGAAAGTGAAGGATTGAATGACAGAGCATCTGAAGTAGATATTGTACCAGTGAATGATCCGTCTGACGTTACATCATACATATATAAGCATGGAGTTCCACCCCATTGCGGGAAATGAGCTGTACATACCAATACAAGATATTGTGCATTATTAAAGCTTCTTGTATCCAGACAGTTGTTATTCATTGCCCAAGAATTACCATTGTCGGAGTCTTCCAGAGATTTACTTGCATTATTATTTGTTCCATTCACCCAATAAAGAATGTTAGAATCATAGTATGACAAAAAATAATCACTTTGAGCAGTAGTTCCTTTAGTCACAACTTTAGTGTTTGATGCGGGAGCTCCCCAATTACCTACACCATTCACTGTTACTACTTGAGGACTTCCCAATACACCGTCTGTTATAATCCAACGAACAAACTTATTGGAACCTGAACTGGCTGTTCCGTCACAAGTAGCAATAATAGAGGCATTAGTATTAATATCTCCTTGAACAGACACTTTCGTACCCATATCTAACCCTGTATTATTAGTATAAGTAGTCAATAAAGTTGGAGCAGTCGTAACAGAAGAAGTCTTATAGATTGAGAAAGACTTGCCATTAGTAGCCTTCGTTGCTAATAATATATTTCCCCTACTATCACTTGTCATACATCCTAAAGATGCAACACTCACACTACCCAAAGTTACATTACCAATCTTATTTCCCGTAGATGCATTGTAATATGCAGGAGTTGTGGTACCATCACCCAAGCAAACTACCAGATTATTTCCGGAAACAGCTAAAGAAGGTGCATTTGCTCCAGTCCAAGGTAAGCCGATAACTCCCATATCCAATTTAAACAATTCTGTTTCACTACCTTTTCTGTATCCGTAAGGAATCTTATCCGGTACTGCTTTTTGAATAGTATAAGTTTGCTTTGTCACTCCATCGTGAGCAATCACTGTAAGCTCAACAGGTGAATTAAAATTAAGAGGCTCTGTTTTAGGATCCGGTGACATGGTCGCATGAGCCGACAGTGAATAATCTGCCAAGCAAGAAGATAAATCTTCCGCAGAGATTAAAGATACAGTTTTGTGGTCTTCATCAATAATACCTGTAATGTCTTCAGACGGTATTGAGAAACTTAATAACTGACACTTAGTAGACTTAACTCTTTCGCCTGTGATGCAGATTTGTTTCTTATATCCTTGAGCGTCTGTATAAGTGAAATAATTCTCTTTAGTCAGATCGAGAATTGAAAGAACCGGTTCAATAGTACAGTTTGGTGCCAACTTTGCCTGAATCCTCATCGCTTTCATATATTCTGAAGTTTCATTATCACTATTTTCCGGATAATACCATGGCATAGGAATTACATACTTATCTACAGAAGCATCTGCAATAGTATATACCACAGCCTCTTTATCCACGTATGGCCCAGAAGTAAAGAGTGCAGTCAAGCTCGTGATTCCCTGTCTGTCCGCAGTAGGAAGCACATATTCCGGATCCTGGCAAGAACTCGTGAGAGCCAAAATCCCTAATAATAGATATAGTATATTCTTTTTCATAATGTTTTCATTTTAGATTTATTGCCATTCTGCATATTGAGTTACCGCACCGTTATTGTCCAACTCTGCCTGTGGCATTGGGAAACGATACATCTTAGTCGGGAAATTACGATCTTTATCATCACATTCTGTATAAATGTAAGTGAAAGACCCATTTGCATTTTTCTCTATTTTCATTCCATGAAGACGAATACCGGTAAATGCTGTCGCAGATAATTTCCAACGACGCATGTCCCAATAATAATGTCCTTCATAAGCAAGTTCTACTTTGCGTTCCTGACGGATGGCTTTCATTAAATCATCCCCACTTTTGTCTGTGTAAGACAATCCCACTCTGTTACGAATATCTTTTATGTCTTTATTTGCCTTATCCGTATAGCCATTCAGATGATAACATGCTTCTGCATGATTCAGTAATACCTCTGCGTAACGAATTTCTGTCCATGGCTGTGTACTGGCTTGTATGGAAGTAAAATTATGAGCTTCATCTACCAATTTACGTAAATAATACCCGGTAGTAGAACGTCCTTCCGGTTTGGCATCTGTTTTCCATGCAGCCCAACCATCAGTACCGTTTACGAAAGATTCTATCGGTCTGCCTTTCCATGTTGCTCCATTATAAAGAATGGTAGCTTTAAAGCGTGGTTCTAGTTTATCATAAGGAGGAGTCGTTGTAGTACCTTCAGCAGTATGCCATGCACTCCAATCGGGGAAGCCACTACCATCTGCATATTCATACGATTCAACCATCTCTTGTGTCGGAGTACCGAATCCACCAGTCATGGAATTGCCGTCGAGCGCTTTATCACCTCCAGGAACCATATATCCATCAAAGTCATGAGTCACAGTGGAACTCTTATCATAACAATATTGTAGAATGGCTTCTTTGCTTCCTGCTTTAAAGGCATTTGAATAGTCTTCTTTTGCTTCTAATTCATAACCCATTCCCATCACCTTTTCAGCTGCAATACGAGCGTCATCCCATCTTTCCGCATACAACATAGCTCTCGATAACATTGCATAAGCAGCTCCGCTAGTTAAACGTCCGTTAGGAGTTTTATCAACAGGCAAATGTTCACCGGCATATTTTAGATCATTATATACAAAATTCCATCCGTCGGCTTCCGAACTAACTGGCATATCCTTTTTTATATTATCCAGATTCTCATCGTATATAATCACTTCTTTATAACGCTTTAATAAATCTGTATAGAGATACCCTCTGAAGAAACGCATTTCAGCTTCCAAGCGTTCTTCATCAGTCTGACCAAATGAAGCATATTTCTTTAATTTATTGATACCTTCATTGACACGACGCACATATTCGTACATTGTCGTCCAGTTGCCCAGGTAAGTACTAACATAATTCACTGTGAGAACAGAACCTCCATAAGCTATTTCACTAGGAATCTGACATTTGGACATATAATTATAGGAACCATATTTAAGCTGATCTGTCAAAGCCTCTGTCATTCCCGCTAAACATTGTCCGTCCCGATAGACTCCTAAATAATCTATATAGCGATAGAAATCGTTGACTGCTTGTTCTGCATAATCGAGTTTACTCCATACAAGTTTATCTGATGCTCTGTCTGTTGGAGTCATGTCCAGATAATCACTACATGAGCCAAGCCCTAAAGAGGCTCCCAACAATATGATACTTAATACTTTTGTTTTCATAATAGAACTTTTAAAGGTTTAGAAAGTCAAAGTGATACCGCCCATAATGGTGCGTTGTTGAGGATAGTATCCGTTATTTACTCCCGGAGATTCAGGATCGATTCCATCAGGAAGACCGCAGAGCGTAAATAAATTAGAACCTTCTACATAAATTCTAAGATTCTGAATGCCGACAGGACTCATCCATTTCTTGGGGAATGTGTAACCCAATTGTGCGGATTTGAGACGAAGGTATCTACCGTTACGCAACCAGAAAGTGGAAGCTAATCCATTATCTCCTCCATGTCCTTGATTACCTAACGTAAGACGTGGGAATGTTCCATTCGGATTTTCTACTGTATATGCATTCTGAACTAAATATAATGGTGAGTTGGCACCTTCTTTAAATGCCTGTGTCCATACAGTGTTGTCGTCATAACCATTATAATAAGTACCCGTCAATGATACGTCGAACAGTGCACCTCCAGTAAATTGTGCACTTAAATCGAATCCATTCCAGGCACAATTCAGGTTCAAACCGTAAGTTAATTCGGGACGATTGCCACGTCCAACACGTGTTCTGTCATCTTCGTCTATTTTACCATCACCATTTAAATCTCTGTATTTGATATCACCGACATTAGGACGAGTGCCATACCAGGCTGAATTGTCTATTTCTTCTTCCGAACGGAATAAGCCATCTGCAACCCACACAACAGAAGCATCGACACTACGTCCTGTGCGTTTTCTCCACTCTACTGTGTTCGGACTATCCGGATAACGGAGATAACGGTTTCTTGCAAATGTCAGATTGAAGCTTGCGCCATAGGAGAATGGCTTGCCTGCCAAGTTTAATTTATTACGATGGCTCACCGTTACTTCAACGCCTTTGCTATCGACCTTATTATAGTTGGCATAAGTATAATAATATCCTCCCATAGATGGGGGGTAATCGCCTCCCATTGCTGTCAAAATATCATAGGTATAATTATAGAATGCGTCAAACTCCATTCCCAACAGACCATTCCACATCGTAAAGTCAAATCCTGCATTGTAGGTTAAGGTGTTCTCCCAAGTTAGAGTAGGATTGGCAATTACAGAGGCGCGTAATGCTTGCATTACTTTTCCATTCAGAATTGTCTGGTATGCATTTTTGTTACCATCCATCAAATTGTAAGTACTAAGGAAAGCATACGGACTCACTGCATCGTTTCCTAATAAACCGACAGATGCACGTATCTTCATATCATCCAGAAATGTCAGACTAGACATAAAATCTTCTTTAGATATTCTCCACGCTACTGACGCTGACGGGAAGAATGCCCAACGTTTCCCACTAACATTGCCGGCAAATTTGTAAGAACCATCATATCGACCTGTAAACTCTGCCAAATACTTATTGTCATAGTCATATTTCAAACGAAAAACATAACCAATACTACGGTTTGCATCACTGTATCCCGAGATTGGAGAGTCTGCCGGTTGTCCAAAGCTCAATTCCGGTAGTTCAGAGAAACTCATGTTCTTATTATAGCCGGAGAAACTGTTTTCTTTATAATCCCGGATTTCTGCCAATACCATTGCTTCTACATTATGTTTTCCGAAGGAGCTTGCATAGTTTATACTTCCTTGGCCTACCATTTGATGAGAACTATACTGTCCTTCACCTAAATTTATTCCATTTGCTGTGCCGCGAGGATCGTCTGCTTTAGACCAAGTCCAATCTGCTGTCGAAGTCGGCATTTTATGTATATATGTGGAGTAAGGCGTATTCAAATTCTTATTATGAGAAGTTGTATAGTCATAAGCTCCGGTTACTTTTACACTCAAACCTTTAACCCAAGGCACATTGTATTGCAATGAGATATTGGTCTGCAAATCAAAGCTATTGGTATGCTTGTATCCGGATTCATAAATAGCAGCCAACGGACTGTTGGGCAGACTTGTGTTATTCTGTGTAGTAGCAGTATAAAGTCCGTCATATGTTTCCGGCAAATATGGATGCATCATTATAGTCTGATGAGCTACTGACAACCAACCTTGTTCACCCAATTCGGAATTAGAATCCGTACCGCCTGAAGCATATCCCGGAGTTTCACGTTTACCGACATTTCCTGCAATACCTAAACTTAACTGGAAGTTCTTAGCCAGTTGAGTCTCAAGATTAGTTCTTAAATTGTATCTCTTGTAAGAGAAATTGTCAATGTTACCTTTTTGACCTAAATAACCCACAGAAGCAAAGTAACGCATCTTATCACTACCTCCCTGTATTGTTACATTGTGTTTCTGATTAATACCGGTTCCGAATACTTTATCAATATAGTTAACATTATCCCATCCGTCAGTAGGATCACCATTCAACATAGCTTCCACATTCGCCTTTGTAAAAACGGGATTATATTGACTAATGTTTGAAATGCTTCCATTAGCCATTTTATCCATCATGTCAGCCATATTATAATAATATGCAAATTGAGGTCCATTCATAAACTGCGGGAAGTTTGCATTCATAGATGCTCCTATTGAACCATTATAAGTGATTTTGGATTTTCCTTCCTGACCTTTTTTTGTAGTTATAATAATAACACCACCGGCTCCTTTTAATCCATAAACAGCTGCAGAAGCTCCATCTTTCAAAACAGATACACTTTCGATATCATTAGGGTCAATATCATTAATAGAACGAGGCATTCCGTCTACTATATAAGTAACATTATAAATAGAACCACGAACTCGTAATGTAGCCTGATCGTCTCCGGGTTCACCAGATACTTGAACAGATGAAATACCTGGCAAACGTCCACCTAAAAGACTCGACACATTGGTTGCCGGTGCTTTCAGCAGTTCGTCGCCTTTCACCGCAGATACGGCTCCGGTTAAAGATTGCTTCTTGGCAGTACCATATCCGACAACAACCACTTCATCCAAAGCTGCCACATCATCTTTCATAACCACATTAATGGTCGTCTGACCTGCTACCTTTATTTCCTGATCTGACATTCCAACATATGAGAATGATAAAATGTCTTTTGCGGTGGCCTGAATGCTATATTTTCCATTTACATCTGTAATAGTGCCATTAGTAGTTCCTTTTACGACAACACTTACTCCTGGTAGCGGTTCTCCTATACCATCAGTAACAGTTCCTTTCACTAAACTCTGTGCATGACTACTGATAGCACATGCAAATAGCGCGCAGATTGAAAACATAAATATTTTCAATATACGAGAGTTCTTCTTGATTTTTGAGTTAAACTCTGTCATAGAATTAATTTTTAGATTATTAATATAGATTGGTTAACATATCCATTATTGTTTATAGCTGTTCCAATACTTTCCAGCATTGGTATAACCCTCTTGGTACATGGAAACATCCTTTCCATTTTCCTCCTTTGAGTGGTAGTAGCACTTCACCTCTCCGATTTAAGTATCCATACCATTCGGGATGCTCTTTATCTTTAAAATGGGTCCATGTATAATCGTGTACTTTTTCAAACCATTCCAGACATTGGTTATCTCCGGTCAATTGATAACTCTTCAGAAGAGATATGAGTGTTTCAATATGCACCCACCAGAGTTTCTGGTCCCATTCCAGTTGTTGGGGAGGACAACCGTTACGATCCATAAAATAGTAGATACCTCCATATTCTTTATCCCAACCATATTCAAGCATTGTAAGAGTGATATTCTTAGCCTTTTCGATTAATTCCGGACGGTTTAGGCGTTTCCCTAAATCCATTATAAACCACATGGCTTCAATCGCATGGCCAGGGGTAATCTGCCGTCCTTCAAAGCAATCTATCAGATTACCATTCACATCTACATTCTCAACAATGATACCACCAAGTTCGGGACGATAGAAGACAGACATAACTTCATGAATACAAGTATCCATCGCTTGTTCCAAATAGTCCTTGCCTAAAATATGCTCAATTTCCATAGCAAGATTGCATAGTATCATCGGCAGGGCAAAGTTTTTCAGATTACGGGTATCTGGATGAAGCTTGTTCCATTTACCTTTCGGGTTATCTACTTTGGAAAGGATAATGTCGAAGGTTTTCTTGGCTATGTCAGCATATTCCTGATTACCGGTGGCAAGGCTTAATTGCCCGAAAGCCATGGCAGCGAATGTATACGAAAAGATATTGTATGGTTCTACCAATGGTCTACCCGAACGGTCAAGTGAAAAGTACCAGTTATAGTCTCCATCATGTCCGTATCTTTTTAAAAATTCACCACCTTGAACGGCACAATCAAGCCATTCCTTACGTTTTTCCACTTTATTGTAAAGCATAGAGAACATCCACACTTCGCGGCCTTGCAGCCAGATAAATTTATCTGTATCGAAAACCCTTCCTTCACGATCCAAACAGGTGAAGTAGCCACCATACTCATGGTCTTGTGAGTTCTCAAGCCAGAAAGGAAGAACATTATCCAAGAGTTCATCCTTGTATTGAATTGCCAGTTTCTTAAAATCCATACATCTTTTATTATTAAGTTATTAAGGTCTTTTTGTTTTACTATTCCGAACGGGTCCAATATCTTTCAATCTCCTCCAGCGACTTCCCAGTGGTCTCCGGCACGAGTTTCCAGACAATCAGCATATACGGTACGCACATAACGGCAAACAGGAAGAATGTTCCGGCGGGGGTAAGGTTCTGGAGCATCCAGGGGGTCAACTGTCCGATCAGGTACGTTCCGATCCACAGAGCGAATCCTGCTATCGACATGGCCAGTCCGCGAACCTTGGTGGGATACATCTCCGAGAGGAGCACGAACACCACGGCACAGATAGACACGGCACAGCAGAATACATAGAACAGGAAGAAAACGAGCAGGAAGAGGCTGGATACTCCCAGGGAATCTCCGAAGAGGAAGTACAGGCCGATGAGAATCAGAGAAACAACCATACCCGAAACTCCATAATAAACCAGCTTCTTGCGGCCCACCTTATCGATGATGACAAGAGCCAGAACCGTGGTCAAAGTATTGACTAGTCCTACCAGAACTTGGTAAAATCAAAGTTTACTGTTTGCATAGTAATATTATAGTAGAAAAGTTTTATCTTTATCGCGTTAAACTAACTAATACCCCCATTATGAGAAGAATTTATTATTTACTTTTCCTTATCCTTTTAGGATATTCTTTTGACGTAAAAGCTTCAGACACAGTATTTATCCATGAAACACAAATTCCGGTTTTGATAGAGCGGCAAGACAATGTTCTGTTCTATCTTCGTTTGGATGCAAAAGAAAGTAAGAAGCTCGATGAAATCATTTTAGATTTTAGTAAAAATACGAATCTGACTGATATTCAGGCAATCAAACTCTATTATGGAGGAACAGAGGCGTTGCAGGACAAAGACAAAAATCGCTTTGCTCCAGTAGAGTACATATCCAGCCACCGTCCGGGTGGGACATTGGCGGCTATTCCTTCCTATTCGATCAAATGTGCAGAGGTGGAATCATCAGAAAAAGTAGTATTAAAAGGTAATTACAATTTATTTCCGGGTGTAAATTATTTTTGGATCAGTTTGCAGATGAAAAAAGATGCCTCTTTGCAGACTAAGATACTCTCTGACTTATGTGCCGTTAAAGTAGATGGGAAAGAACTATGTTGTAAATCTATTTCTCCAAAGAATATTGTTCACCGGATGGCAGTTGGAGTTCGTCATGCCGGTGATGACGGTTCTGCTTCTTTCCGTATTCCCGGGTTGGTGACTACCAATAAAGGAACCTTATTAGGCGTGTATGATGTTCGATACAACAGTAGTGTCGATTTACAGGAATATGTTGACGTGGGTTTGAGCCGTAGCATCGATGGAGGAAAGAATTGGGAGAAGATGCGTCTTCCGCTTTCATTTGGCGAGTATGGTGGTCTGCCTAAAGCACAGAATGGGGTAGGAGACCCTTCTATTTTAGTAGATACTAAGACGAATACCGTCTGGGTGGTTGCCGCATGGACACATGGTATGGGTAATCAACGCGCCTGGTGGAATTCCCATCCGGGAATGGATCTGAATCATACGGCACAGTTAGTATTGGCTAAAAGCACAGACGATGGTAAAACCTGGTCGAAGCCTATCAATATAACAGAGCAGGTGAAAGATCCTTCCTGGTACTTCCTGCTTCAAGGTCCCGGACGTGGAATAACGATGAGTGATGGCACATTGGTATTTCCAACGCAATTTATAGACTCTACCCGTGTTCCGAATGCAGGAATCATGTATAGTAAAGACCGGGGGAAAACATGGAAAATGCACAATATGGCACGAACCAATACAACGGAAGCGCAAGTGGCGGAAATAGAACCGGGAGTATTGATGCTGAATATGCGTGATAATAGAGGAGGAAGCCGGGCTATTGCCATAACGAAAGATTTGGGAGAAACATGGACAGAACACCCATCTTCCCGCCAAGCACTTCAGGAACCGGTATGCATGGCTAGTCTGATTCATGTAGATGCCAAAGACAACATATTAAATAAAGATATCCTGCTGTTTTCGAACCCGAATACGACCAAAGGACGTAATCATATAACAATAAAAGCAAGTCTGGACAAAGGACTTACCTGGTTGCCGGAACATCAATTAATGCTCGACGAGGCAGAAGGATGGGGGTATAGTTGTCTGACAATGATTGATAAAGAGACAATTGGTATACTATATGAGAGTAGCGTCGCACATATAACCTTTCAAGCGATAAAATTGACAGATATAATAAAGGAATAAAGAGTCTGTCCCGAAAGTCCGAAGATTTAAATCTATGCTTACGATTTATAGGTAGCAAGATTTAGCTATAATGAAAAAGAATATCGTTATAATAAAAAAAAACGCCATTTTAGCATACATTTGAGGACAGAATACTACTCTTTATTTAACTAATTATAAACTGAAACTTTAGGCGATTTAATTGTGGCTTTCTGGATAGCTCACGCTAAAACAACATATTTTGTTAAATTATCAGTGAAATTTGCTGAAAAAGTAATATCTTTGAAACCGTTAATATCTAATGCCCCCACTATGATGATTAATTTAATCGGAAAAAAGACTCAAATAGCATGTGGACTACTATGCTGTTGCAGTATGGCATATGCGCAGAGCAATGACAATTCCGAAGTTGTGGTTTTAAATGCAGGTTGGGAATTTTCCCAGGCAGGCACGGAGCTATGGCGACCGGCACAGGTTCCCGGCACCGTTCATCAGGATCTTATCTATCATAAACAAATTCCCGATCCTTTTTACGGTATCAATGAACAGAAGATTCAGTGGGTGGAAAATGAAGACTGGGAGTATCGGACTGCTTTTACAGTTACCCCCGAGCAACTGAAACGGGACGACGCCCAATTAGTCTTTGAAGGTCTTGATACATACGCCGATGTATACCTCAACGGAGCACTGTTGTTGAAAGCCGATAACATGTTCGTCGGCTATACGATACCCGTCAAGTCACAACTCCGTCTCGGAGAAAACCTTCTTCACATCTATTTTCATTCACCCATCCGGCAGACAATGCCTCAATATAACTCTAACGGATTCAACTATCCGGCAGACAACGACCATCACGAAAAACATGTAAGCGTATTCTCCCGTAAAGCCCCTTACAGTTATGGTTGGGACTGGGGAATCCGCATGGTGACTAGTGGTATCTGGCGTCCGGTAACCATCCGTTATTACGACGCAGCCTCTATCAGCGACTACCACGTAAAGCAACTTTCGCTGACCGACCAACTGGCAAAACTATCCAACGAATTGGAAATAAATAATATCCTCCCTCAAGCACTTCAAGCAGAGGTGAGAATCAATACCTCCTTCGAAGGAAACACAGAAAAAGGCATTAGCCAGGCAATCACCCTACAGCCCGGAATCAATCATATATCTATTCCTTCCGAAGTGCTGTCGCCGGTACGTTGGATGCCGAATGGCTGGGGAAAGCCCGCCTTGTATGATTTCTCTGCTCAAATAATCGTAGAAGATAAAGTCGTAGCTCAACAATCCCACCGGATAGGACTGCGTACCGTTCGCCTCGTCAATGAAAAAGATCAGGACGGAGAATCCTTCTATTTTGAAGTAAACGGCGTTCCGATGTTTGCTAAAGGAGCCAACTATATTCCCCAGGATGCCCTATTGACTAACGTCACTACCGAACGCTACCAAACCTTATTTAGGGACATCAAAGAAGCCAACATGAATGTCATTCGTGTGTGGGGAGGCGGAACCTACGAAGACGACCGTTTCTATGACCTGGCAGATGAAAACGGAATACTGATATGGCAGGACTTTATGTTTGCCTGCACTCCCTATCCGTCCGATCCAACCTTCCTGAAAAGAGTAGAAGCAGAAGCCTGCTACAACATTCGCCGTCTTCGCAATCATGCTTCCCTGGCGATGTGGTGTGGCAATAATGAAATACTGGAAGCCTTGAAATATTGGGGATTCGACAAGAAATTCACGCCGGAAATCTATCAGGAAATGTTCCAAGGCTATGACAAACTGTTCCACCAACTCCTTCCTACCAAGGTAAAAGAGCTGGATGCCGACCGTTTTTATATACACAGCTCCCCGTATTTAGCCAATTGGGGACGCCCCGAATCATGGGGGATAGGAGACAGCCACAACTGGGGAGTATGGTATGGACAAAAAACTTTCGAATCACTAGATACAGATCTTCCTCGTTTCATGAGCGAATTCGGTTTCCAGTCCTTCCCGGAGATGAAGACTATTGCCACCTTTGCGGCTCCTGAAGATTATCAAATCGAATCGGAGGTGATGAATGCCCATCAGAAAAGCAGCATCGGCAATGCCCTGATTCGCACCTATATGGAACGTGACTATATCATTCCCGAAAAATTTGAAGACTTTGTCTATGTCGGACTAGTATTGCAGGGACATGGCATACGTCACGGTCTGGAAGCGCACCGCCGCAACCGTCCCTATTGTATGGGTACATTATATTGGCAATTGAATGACAGTTGGCCGGTAGTGTCATGGTCGGGTATTGATTACTACGGTAACTGGAAAGCCTTGCATTATCAGGCAAAGCGTGCATTTGCCCCCGTTCATATCAACCCTTTGCTGGAAGGTGACAACCTGTGTGTTTACCTGCTTTCCGATCATCTTGACACCCGGGAGAAACTGACGCTGGAAATGAGACTGACGAATTTTGCAGGAAAGAAAGCCGGAAGAACGGTTGTCCTTCCTTCTTTGACTCTTCCGGCCAACACTTCCCAATGTGTATATCGCACTTCGCTTACCACTTTGTTTTTTCCTGCAAAGCGCCCGCTTGCGGATGACCTGCGCCATTGCTTCATGCAACTGACCTTGAAAGACAAGTCCGGGCATACGGTAGCCGAAACAGTCTACTTCTTTAGAAAGACGAAAGACCTGCTTCTGCCCAAGACAACCGTTTCCTGCAAGATAAAACAGAAAGACGGCGTGTGCGAATTGACCCTGCTTTCTCCCTGTCTTGCCAAAGACGTCTTTATTGAAATCACTTTGCAGGGAGCCCGTTTCAGTGACAACTTTTTCGACCTCCTTCCCGGAGAGCGTAAGACAGTTGTTATCACTTCTCCCCAAATAAAGAAAGGAGAGGAGATCCATTTGACAATCAAACATATTCGTGAAACCTATAATTAATTTATTAATAACTTAACACTTAATTTTTTAGTTTATGAAACAACTCTTAAAGTTAACCGGATGTCTGGCACTAGCAGGACTTTTTGCCTCTTGCCAATCGGCGCAACAGGAAGCCAACTACCAGATCATCCCCATGCCACAAGAAATTGTAACAGCTCAAGGAAATCCCTTCATTCTGAAGAGCGGTGTGAAAATCCTCTATCCGGAAGGAAACGAGAAGATGCAGCGCAACGCACAATTTCTAGCCGACTATCTGAAAACCGCTACCGGAAAAGATTTCGCTATCGAGGCCGGAACGGAAGGTAAGAATGCAATCGTACTGACATTGGGCACGGCAAACGAAAATCCGGAATCCTATCAGTTGAAAGTAACCGGTGACGGAATCACGATTGCCAGTCCTACCGAGGCCGGCGTATTCTATGGTATCCAGTCCCTGCGCAAATCATTGCCTGTGGCTGTCGGCGCAGACATTTCCATGCCCGCTGTAGAAATCAATGACGCTCCCCGCTTTGGCTATCGTGGTGCACACTTCGATACCAGCCGTCATTTCTTTACAGTAGATGAAGTGAAAACTTATATTGATATGATGGCTTTACACAATATGAATCGTTTTCACTGGCATATTACCGAAGACCAAGGTTGGCGTCTGGAAATCAAGAAATATCCGAAGCTGACAGAAATAGGTTCCAAGAGAACAGAAACAGTCATCGGACGTAACTCCGGTGAATACGACGGCAAACCTTACGGTGGCTTCTATACCCAGGAGCAGGCGAAAGAAATAGTAGCTTATGCTGCCGAACGTTATATCACAGTTATTCCCGAAATCGATCTTCCGGGACACATGCAAGCTGCCCTTGCCGCTTATCCCGAATTGGGATGTACCGGTGGCCCGTACGAAGTATGGAGACAATGGGGAGTATCTGAAGATGTGCTTTGTGCCGGAAACGATCAAGTCTTGAAATTCCTCGAAGATGTATATAGCGAACTGATTGAAATCTTCCCTTCAGAATATATCCATGTCGGTGGTGACGAATGTCCGAAAGTAAGATGGGAAAAATGCCCGAAATGCCAGGCACGTATCAAGGCGCTGGGCTTGAAGTCGGATGATAAACATAGCAAAGAAGAACGTTTGCAGAGCTTTGTTATCAATCATATCGAAAAATTCCTCAACGACCACGGACGTCAGATCATCGGTTGGGACGAAATCCTCGAAGGCGGACTTGCTCCGAACGCTACTGTTATGTCATGGCGTGGTGAAAAGGGCGGTATCGAAGCAGCGAAACAGAAACACGATGTCATCATGACACCGAACACATACCTGTATTTCGACTATTACCAAGCTAAAGACGTAGATAACGAACCATTTGGTATCGGTGGTTACCTGCCGTTGGAAAGAGTGTACAGCTACGAACCGATGCCAGCTTCTCTGACTCCGGAAGAACAGAAATATATCAAGGGTGTGCAAGCCAACCTCTGGACAGAATACATCGCTACTTTCCCTCACGCGCAGTACATGGTATTGCCTCGTTGGGCTGCATTGTGTGAAATTCAGTGGTCCAGCCCTGAAAAGAAAAACTATGCCGACTTCTTGTCTCGTCTCCCTCAACTGATTAAGTGGTATGATGCCGAAGGATACAACTACGCTAAACACGCGTTCGGCGTACAAGCCGAGTTTGAACCGAATCCGGCAGAAGGAACGATGGACGTTACTTTGTCTACTATCGACAATGCCCCTGTTCACTACACTTTGGACGGCACAGAACCCACTACTGCTTCTCCCGTTTACGAAGGAGTGTTGAAAATTAAAGAAAATGCCACTCTGTCCGCCAAAGCCATTCGTCCTACCGGCGAGAGCCAGACATTGACAGAGAAGATTGACTTCAGCAAATCCAGCATGAAGCCGATTGTAGCCAATCAACCTATCAATGAACAATACCTCTTCAAAGGAGCTTCCACGTTAAACGATGGTTTGAAAGGAAATAGCAGTTACCGGTCAGGCCGTTGGATCGCCTTCAACGGAAACGACATGGACATGACGATCGACCTTCAGCAACCCACTGAAATTTCGAGTGTGGCCATCTCTGTCAATATTGCAAAGGGCGACTGGGTGTTTGACGCCAGAAACCTGTCCGTAGAAGTTTCAGATGACGGAAAGACCTTCAAAAAGATTGCTTCCGAAGAATATCCGGCAATGAAAGAAACAGACAAAGACGGAGTTGTTGACCATCAACTTACATTTGCTCCTGTGACTACCCAATACGTGAGAGTCATTGCTTCACCGGAGAAAACGCTTCCGGAATGGCATGGTGGAAAAGGCAAAAACGCATTTTTATTTGTAGACGAAATCAAAATTGATTAATGAATATAAGAAAAGAATACACTAAAGTTTGTCTTTTCTTATGTATACTGGGGATGTGCTTTCATGCACATCCCATTCTGGCACAGTCCGTCATACCTGTCCCATTAAAAATGGAGAAGGGGACGGGCTCTTTTTTACTGTCAGAAAAGACAAGACTTTATACAAACCTACAAGGTGGAGAAGCGAAGCTCTGGGAGAAATACCTGAAGGCATTACCCGTTCAATTAAAGGAAGCGAGAAAGAAAGACAGGAAACAGATGCTTCTCTTATTGATAACCCCCAAGAACCACCAGTTGCCATCGCCGGAAAGCTATACCCTTTCCGTTACTCCGCAACAAATCCTGATACGCGCCACTTCGGGAGCCGGATTATTCTATGGTATGCAAACCCTGTTGCAGTTGGCACAACCTTCGGGGGCAGGCAGCTATTCCATAGCCTCTGTCGAGATAGAAGACACTCCCCGTTTCGCTTATCGGGGATTGATGCTGGATGTGTCCCGCCACTTTTCTACCAAAGAGTTTATAAAGAAACAGATAGACGCACTGGCGTATTACAAAATCAACCGTCTGCACCTGCATCTGACCGATGCGGCAGGCTGGCGGCTAGAAATCAAGAAATACCCTTTGCTGACCGAATTTGCAGCCTGGCGTACAGATCCCACCTGGAAGCAATGGTGGAACGGCGGACGTAAATATGTCCGTTTCGATGCTCCCGGAGCTTACGGCGGTTATTACACCCAGGATGATATTCGTGAAATCTTGGAATATGCCCGTCAGCATTATATCACGGTGATTCCCGAGATTGAGATGCCCTCCCATTCGGAAGAAGTGCTGGCAGCCTACCCGAAGTTATCCTGTTCGGGCGAACCTTACAAGAACTCCGATTTCTGTGTCGGCAATGAAGAAACCTTCACGTTTCTGGAAAATGTGTTGACGGAAGTCATGGAACTTTTCCCTTCCGAATACATTCATATCGGTGGCGATGAGGCCGGCAAGTCGGCTTGGAAGACCTGCCCGAAATGTCAGAAGAGAATGAAAGACGAGCATCTTGCCAATGTAGACGAGCTGCAAAGCTACCTGATACACCGCATTGAGAAGTTCCTGAACAATCATGGACGTCATTTGCTGGGATGGGACGAGATTCTGCAAGGAGGCATTGCCCCCAACGCAACCGTCATGTCATGGCGTGGAGAAGAGGGGGGCATCGCTGCCGTAACCTCCGGCCATCGTGCCATCATGACGCCGGGTGCCTACTGCTATCTGGACAGTTATCAGGATGCCCCATATTCGCAGCCGGAAGCCATCGGTGGATACCTGCCGTTGAAGAAAGTATATTCTTACAATCCCGTTCCCGCTTCTTTAACTGCGGAACAGGCAGAATTGGTTTATGGTGTGCAGGGTAACCTATGGGTGGAATACATTCCCACTCCCGAACACGTGGAGTATATGATTTACCCCCGAATCCTGGCATTGGCGGAAACAGCCTGGTCGGCTCCGGAACGTAAGTCATGGCCGGATTTCCATACCCGTGCATTGTCGGCAGTGGCCGATTTGCAGGCAAAAGGATACCATCCTTTCGATTTGAAAAAAGAAATCGGCAGCCGTCCCGAGTCGCTTCAACCGGTCAGCCATTTGGCATTGGGTAAAAAGGTGATTTATAATTCACCTTACAGCTCCCATTATCCGGCACAGGGAAACACCGCTCTGACGGACGGCATACGTGGCGATTGGACCTATGGTGATGGCTCGTGGCAAGGATTCATCTCGGACAACCGCCTCGATGTGACGATTGATATGGAAAAAGAAACCTCCATCCATTCCGTCACTGCCGCCTTTATGCAGGTGGTAGGTGCGGAAGTATTCCTGCCGGAGACTGTGGTGATTTCCATTTCCGATGACGGAACCCATTTCACCGAGTTGCGCAAACAACACTTTGAAGTGAGCAAAGAAACACCCATCCGCTTTACGGATATTTCATGGCAGGGCGAAGCCAAAGGAAGATACGTACGCTATCAGGCACAGGCCGGAAGTGAATTCGGAGGCTGGATATTTACGGATGAGATTATTGTGAAATAAATATTGAAGGCATAAGGATAATACGTACGATGCGCTTTTTTAGGATTATTCCGGCCTAAAGCAACCGTGTAATACGTATCATCCGGACTTGTTGATTTCAACCTGTCAATATCATTTAAATAAAAGAGGGAATCTACTCAACCAGATTCCCTCTTTTTTTGTTATATTTGTATTATTACCTTAAAAACTAAGAATATGGTACAACACGCTAGACTCATTTTCTACAGCCTTCTTCTTCTGGTAATCCCGTGCGAGGGCACGTTGGCACAGAAGATTCCCGTCGCGCCCATAGACTCATTGATTACCGTAGGATATGCCACCGGAAGTTTGAAAACCCTGTCCGGTTCCGTAGAGAAAATCACGGAGACACAGATGAACAAAGACCAGATAACGAACCCTTTGGAAGCAATCCGTGGACGTGTGCCGGGATTGACCATCCAACGGGGCTCCAACGGACCGGCGGCTCTGGATGCGGTGCGCCTGCGGGGAACTACCTCACTGACCAGCGGCAACGACCCTTTGATTATCGTCGACGGAGTATTTGGCGACTTGAGTATGCTTACCTCCATTTACCCTACGGATATTGAGAGTTTTACCATTCTGAAAGATGCTTCCGAAACCGCACAGTACGGTTCGCGAGGTGCATCCGGTGTGATAGAAGTCACCACCAAAAAAGGGATGAGCGGCAGGACACAGGTAGCTTACAACGGTAGCTTCGGGATTTCCACCGTCTACAAGAATTTGAAAATGCTGTCCGGTGATGAATTTCGTCGTGTAGCATCGGAACGCGGCATTTCCATTCTGGACAAAGGGAACAATACCGATTTCCAGAAAGAGATTGAGCAGACAGGACTGCAACAGAATCATCACATCGCCTTTTATGGCGGTTCCAGTGAGTCCAGTTATCGTGTTTCCCTCGGTTTTATGGATCGTCAGGGAGTGATTCTGAATGAAGACATGAAGAACTTCACTTCAAATATGAACATGAATCAGAAAATGTTCGACGGCTTCCTGAACTGCGAGTTGGGAATGTTCGGCTCCATTCAGAAGAATCATAACCTGGTAGATTATCAGAAAACGTTCTATTCGGCAGCTACGTTCAATCCTACCTATCCCAATCATAAAGACCCCGTCACCAATTCGTGGGACGGAATAACGACCGCCAGCCAAATCACCAATCCATTGGCATGGATGGAAGTGCAGGACGATGATGCCACTTCGCACATCAGTACGCACGCCCGTCTCACTTTCAATCTGATGGAAGGACTGAAACTAAGCCTGTTCGGAGCTTATACTTACAATATCGTAGAAAATTCGCAATACCTCCCCACTTCCGTCTGGGCGAACGGTCAGGCATACAAAGGAACCAAAAAGCGCGAATCCTTATTGGGAAACATGATGCTGACCTATAAGAAAAACTGGAAAAAGCATTTCTTTGACGTACTGGCACTTGCCGAACTTCAGAAAGAAACTTACACAGGCTATTATACCACAGTCAGCAATTTCAGCACCGATAAGTTCGGGTATAATAACCTTCAGGCAGGAGCGCTCCGTTTGTGGGAAGGCACTAATTCCTACTACGAGCAACCGCGCCTGGCATCTTTCATGGGACGCTTCAATTATACATACGCCGACCGCTACGTACTGACGTTGAATGCCCGTACAGATGCTTCCTCCAAATTCGGAGCCAACCATAAATGGGGCTTTTTCCCCTCTGCGTCCGCGGCATGGGTGATTAGTGAAGAAGAATTTATGAAGCAATTCCCCGTGATAGACAATCTTAAATTCCGTATCGGTTACGGTCTGGCAGGTAACCAAAGCGGGATTGACTCATACACAACACTGAATCTCGTCAAGCCGAACGGTGTCGTCCCCGTCGGAAACTCCGCCATCGTATCTTTAGGAGATCTTCGGAATACGAATCCCGATCTGAAATGGGAAGTGAAACATACCTTTAATACCGGTTTCGACATCGCTTTATTCGGCAACCGCCTGTTGCTTTCCGCCAACTATTACAACTCCCGCACCACGGATATGCTTTACCTTTACAACGTAAGCGTGCCCCCTTTCACCTATAACACCTTGCTTGCCAACATCGGCTCCATGCGCAACTGGGGTACGGAAATCGCCATCGGTATCACCCCTTTGAAAACGAAGGACATGGAACTGAATATCAATGCCAACATCACCTTTCAGCGCAACAAACTGCTTTCATTGAGCGGTATGTATAACGGCGAAATGCTTTCCGCTTCCGAATATAAAAGTCTTGCCAGCCTTGATGGAGCCGGCTTCCACGGCGGCTACAACCACATCGTTTATCAGATGGTGGGGCAACCGTTGGGCGTGTTCTATCTTCCTCACAGCACCGGACTGGAGTCCGACGGAAACGGTGGATATACCTATGGCATCGCCGACCTGAATGGCGGAGGCGTCAGTCTGGAAGATGGTGAAGACCGCTACGTGGCAGGGCAAGCCGTACCCAAAACGATTCTGGGATCTAACATCAGTTTCCGTTACAAGCGTTTCGACCTGTCTTTGCAGATCAACGGAGCCTTCGGACATAAAATCTACAACGGAACTTCCCTGACCTATATGAACATGAATATATTCCCCGACTACAACGTAATGAAGAAAGCTCCGCAACAGAACATCAAGGATCAGACCGCCACCGACTATTGGCTGGAAAAGGGAGATTACGTCAACTTCGACTATGTGACGCTGGGCTGGAACGTGCCGATTGAAAAGGTGCAGAAGCTAAAGAAATATGTCCGTTCCCTGCGCTTGGCATTTACTGTCAACAATCTGGCAACCATCTCCGGTTATTCGGGACTTTCGCCCATGATTAACAGTTCCACGGTGAACTCAACGTTGGGCGTGGACGATAAACGGGGGTATCCGTTGGCACGGACGTACACCTTAGGATTGAGTATTAACTTTTAATGGAGGAGGAGAGGATGAAACGATATATGAAAAATAGAAATCAGTTTTTGCAGATCTCAAAGCAAATAATCTACCCTTCAAGAATATTATTATTTCTTCTGGTGATGAGTCTGACCTTATTTTCCTGTGATAAGTTCTTACAGGAAAATCCGAAGGACAAACTACCGGAAGAGGATGTCTATAATACGATCTCGGAAGTATATCTCAATGCGGTAGCTTCGCTTTATACCTACGTAGGCGGTTATAGCGACAGTCAGGGATTGCAGGGAACGGGTAGGGGAGTCTACGACCTGAACACTTTCACTTCCGACGAAGCCATCATCCCCACTCGTGGAGGCGACTGGTACGATGGCGGCTTTTGGCAAGGACTTTACCTGCACGATTGGGGTGTTGAGAATGACGCTATTCAAGCTACATGGGAATATCTTTACAAAGTCGTCATGCTAAGCAACAAATCGCTCGAACGGATAGACAAGTTTGCCGAAACCCATTCCGATGCTGCACTTCCGGCATACCGGGCGGAAGTGCAGGCCATGCGAGCCATGTATTATTATTATCTGATGGATTTGTTCGGACGCATCCCGTTGGTTCAATCCTCTTCAGTGGCAATGAAAGATGTTGTCCAGAGTGAACGGAAAACGGTTTTTGAGTTTGTATTCAAGGAATTGCAGGAAGCGGCTCCTCTGTTGAGCGATGCGCACAGCAACCAGTCCGGTCCTTATTATGGTCGTATCACCCGTCCGGTAGCCACTTTCCTATTGGCTAAATTGGCTCTGAATTCCGAAGTCTATACGGACAATGATTGGACAGACGGACAACGTCCGGACGGAAAAAACATAAAGTTTACAGTGAACGGCAACGAACTCAATGCGTGGGAAACAGTCATCTACTACTGTGACCAGCTAAAGGCGCTGGGCTACAAACTGGAACCGGAATACGAAACCAATTTCTCCATATTCAACGAACCATCGATAGAGAATATTTTTACCATTCCGATGAATAAAACCTTGTACACCAATCAAATGCAATATCTATTCCGCTCCCGCCACTACAATCATGCCAAGGCGTACGGCCTAAGTGGTGAGAACGGCCCCAGCGCAACCATTGAAGCTCTCAAAACCTTCGGTTATGAAACAGCCGAACAAGATCCCCGCTTTGATATTTGCTATTTTGCGGGAGTAGTGCGCGACCTGAAAGGAAACATCATCAAGCTGGATGATGGCACCGTATTGGAGTATCTGCCCTGGAAAGTAGCTCTGGATATCACAGATACCCCGTACGAACAAACCGCAGGAGCCCGCATGAAAAAGTACGAAGTCGACCCCACTGCCACAAAAGACGGTAAGTTGATGGAGAATGACATTGTACTGTTCCGCTACGCGGATGCTCTGTTGATGAAGAGTGAAGCGAAAGTGCGCAATGGAGCCAGTGGAGATGAAGAACTGAATGAAGTCCGTAGCCGCGTCAATGCCTCCTCCCGTCCTGCCACTTTAGAGAATATCCTTGCCGAACGTCAACTGGAACTGGCTTGGGAAGGTTGGAGACGTCAAGACTTGGTTCGCTTCGGGAAGTTTACAAGAGCTTACAGTAGCCGTCCGCAATTGCCGGATGAGGGAAACGAATATACTACCGTGTTCCCTATACCGGAGAAAATACGGGTGATGAATACGAAGTTGAAGCAGAATCCGGGGTATTAACAGCAGTTATTATTCAATCAACTCAAAACTATATTTTTCAAGTTCATTCCCGTTGATAATCATAGCAATTTGGTGAAGTCCGAGATGGAGCTTCCTCGTTGTAACCACCCGGAAAGAATGTTTTCGGGTGATTCGCGTGGTCGAGTTCCCGGCATATTCTTTCTCGCTGATTTTATGCACCTTTTTCGTCAACGTTCCATTTGCTTTTTGGTAATAGATTCCATATTCGAGTCGTATCTTGGTTGTTTGATCGTTCTTGTTCAACAGTTTAAAACTAACCTCCAACGAATCCCCGACTTTTACTTCCGGGCTTGAAATTTGGAAATCCTCCACACAGATATTGCTGATAGTAGAGTTGAAGCCAAACAACTCCATCACCTCCGGATTGCCTTGTTTTAAGAGCGTCCGGCAACCGTGTTTAATAATCCAATCCACCTCTTTCGATTCTCCCTTCCATTTCTTCACTAAATCAATGACGATTTCGGGATTATCTTTCGCGATATCATTCAAATTATTGGCAACGCTCAACCGCACAAATCTTGCCGGATCATTTTTTAGATTTTCCAGAATAGGAATGATAGGCGCAGGATTCTCTTTCAGGTTCGGCAACGCCATCGCCCAGGGAAGACGCGGACGACAACCTTCTGACGCAAGCCGCCTGACTCCCCAATGTTCGTGTTTCGACCAAACCAACATCTGTTTCATCATCTGATCCGGATATTTGATAATAAAAGAATGAGTCACAAACTCGCAACTTGTGAACTGCGTGATTTTCTCTATCGCCTTGACAGAAGTTTCGTAATCGTCTAGCCCATATTGTTCGACATAATTATCCAGAATCCCCCCATACTCTAAAGTCAAGCCAAACTTCGTGTCGTCTATCACCGAGAAATCAGGCCGTGTCTTTTTTATATGATCCAACAATTCAAGTATCTTAGCGATCGCCTCTTTGTAATCTGCCGGTAAAAACTTTCTTAGCACCGTTGTGATGTGCATGCAGCGTTGTTTAAGCTCCCTGCCTTCCCATTCATCGTCCATCACTTGAGATACAAACTCGCGAGCATCAAAATCGTTGATAACAAGTTTCAAATCTTTCGTAAACAGATCGAAAAATTGCTCGTTAAACATGTTTTTAAAAGGTTCTGCCATTCTTTAAATATATAGTTTAGTTAAACAGTTATTGTTTTTTTATGGAGCGACTAAATAATGTTTCTTTGATAAATTCGTTTTTTATAATTTGAATTTTAAAGTGTTGACAATTATTTTATGCCGATCTATTTGTTTGTTATACAAATATATGCCATTTTTTTTAGGATAGCCCTATATCGCGCCTTATTTAGGTAAACTATATGAAAAGATTGTGCGAGAGGGAGTCTATTTAGAGAATATCATAAAAAAAGTGGGCCACAAAAAGATTGCAGCCCACTTATACCTTATATATGATAATATGATAGCAAAAAGACTAATCGAAGAAACTCTTGAATTTCTTGAAAATCTTCTCTTTTACCGACGTGTTGGGTTTGAAATTGTCTGAAGCTTCCATCTTTTCGAGCGTGTTCTTTTCCTCCTTGTTGAGAGCTTCCGGCACATAGATACTGATATTGACCAGCAAATCTCCCGTACCGTACCCGTTTACATTCGGCAACCCCTTGCCACGCAAGCGAAGCACTTTACCCGGTTGAGTACCCGAATCAATCTTCACTTTCACTTTGCCGTCGATTGTCGGAATTTCCACAGCACCGCCCAGTGCAGCCGTCGGGAAACTAAGCAACAGATTATAAATCAAATCATTTTCGTCGCGAATCAAGTCCTGATGCGGTTCTTCCTCAACGAGGATCAATAAGTCGCCTGCCACACCGTTGTGCTTGCCGGCATTTCCTTTGCCGCCCATAGAGAGCTGCATCCCCTCTGCCACTCCGGCAGGGATATTCACCGATACTACTTCCTCGCCGTAAACGATTCCGTCGCCACCACACTTCTTACATTTATTCTTGATAATCTTTCCCTCGCCGCCACACGTAGAACAAGTGACGCGAGTCTGCATCGTGCCCAGAATGGTCTGCTGGTTACGGATCACCGATCCGCTACCCTTACAAGTAGGACAAGTCTCCGATCCGCCGTCACCCTCGGCACCCGTGCCATGACACTGGTCGCACGGCACATATTTTTTGAGTTTAAATTTCTTTTCTACTCCGGTAGAGATTTCCTTCAACGTCAGCTTCACTTTCACACGGAGGTCACTGCCGCGATACCGGCGTTGCTGTGAACCGCCACCGCCGCCAAATCCGCTGAATCCTCCGAAGCCTCCCCCGAAACCGCCGCCGCGGCCACCGAAGATGTCGCCAAACATAGAGAAGATGTCATCCATCGACATTCCCTCGCCACCGAAACCACCGAACGGACCGCCATTGCCTGCCGCACCGCTCACTCCCGCATGACCGAACTGATCGTAACGCGAACGCTTCTCCGGATTGCTCAACACGTCGTATGCCTCGGCCGCCTCCTTAAATTTCTCTTCAGCCTCCTTGTCGCCCGGATTCTTGTCGGGGTGATACTGAATTGCTTTCTTACGGTATGCTTTCTTTATTTCTTCTACTGTGGCTGTCTTCGTCACCTCCAATATTTCGTAATAGTCTCTTTTTTCTGCCATGCCCATTTATTGATTTATGATTTTTGATTTATGATTTATGATTTACTCTGCAGTAGGATAGCGCAGCCATAAATCATAATTCATAATTCTTTTCATTCTCCTACTACCACTTTAGCGTGGCGGAGCACTTTGTCGTTCAGTGTATATCCCGTTTGCACACAGTCCAGAATCTTACCTTTCTGTGCTTCCGACGGTGCGGGGATTACCGCGATGGCTTCATGGTAATCAGTGTCCAGTGGTTGGTCTTTTGTTTCGATGACTTTCACACCGTTTTGTGCCAGGACAGCCATAAATTTATTGTAAATCAGTTCTACTCCTTCTTTTACGGCATTGACATCTGTTGCCGTTTCCATTGTTTTGATGGCACGTTCGAAGTCGTCCACCACCGGAAGAATGCTGCTAAGGCTCTTTTCGCCACCGTTCAGAATCAGTTCGGCCTTTTCCTTCATGGTGCGTTTCCGGTAGTTGTCAAATTCGGCAGACAAGCGCAGGTATTTATCCTTCTGCTCTTCAATCTCCTCTTGGGCCTTTTCCAGTTCTTTTTCCAACTCTTCTTCATGAGTCAGGGGAGTGGCGTCCTCCGCTTGTTCGTTTTGCGGTTGTTCTTCCGCATGGTTTTGAGTTTCCTCAACGTTCAGTTCTTCTTCCTTCACTTTTTTTTCTTTCGGATCCATCTTGGTATTTACTATTTTACTAGTTACTATTTACTATTTAACACACACGTTATCTTAACTTGGTAAAATAACGCCAATAAACATACCGGGCTGACCGGATGTCATTGATTTTGTCTGCAAAAACTTTGCCAAGTTGGCTGTTTTGCCAAAAAACGCAGCAAAGGTAACACTTTTATGTCAGATTGGCACATATCAGATAGCTCATAATTCATTTTAAATGTCTAACTTTGCACGCTAAAATAGTTAATACTAAAATAGTAACTAACGAAATAGTAAAATAGTAGCTAGCAAAATAGTAAATAGTAACTAGTAAAATAGTAAATAAAGAAGATGATTACAGTTTCGAACGTTTCGGTACAGTTTGGTAAAAGAGTGTTGTTTAATGACGTAAACCTGAAGTTTACGAGTGGTAATTGTTATGGTATTATTGGTGCTAACGGTGCGGGAAAATCTACCTTCCTTCGTACGATTTACGGAGATTTGGACCCGACAACGGGTACCATTGCGCTCGGACCGGGCGAACGCCTTTCGGTGTTGAGCCAGGACCACTTTAAGTGGGACTCTTATACCGTTATGGATACTGTGATGATGGGGCATACTGTGTTGTGGGACATCATGAAGCAACGCGAAGAATTGTATGCGAAAGAAGATTTTACAGATGAAGACGGACTGAAAGTATCCGAGTTGGAAGAGAAATTTGCCGAGTTGGACGGATGGAATGCGGAAAGCGACGCAGCCATGCTGTTGAGCGGACTGGGCGTGAAAGAAGATAAGCATTATGTATTGATGGGTGAGTTGAGCGGTAAGGAAAAAGTGCGTGTCATGCTGGCGCAGGCATTGTACGGAAATCCGGACAACCTCTTGCTCGATGAGCCTACCAATGACTTGGATATGGAGACAGTGACCTGGTTGGAAGAGTATCTTTCCAACTTCGAGCATACCGTATTGGTAGTGAGCCACGACCGTCACTTCCTCGATTCTGTATGTACGCACACCGTAGACATCGACTACGGAAAAATCAATATGTTTGCCGGTAACTATAGTTTCTGGTACGAATCCAGCCAGTTGGCTCTTCGTCAGCAGCAGAACCAGAAGGCGAAGGCTGAAGAGAAGAAGAAAGAGTTGGAAGAATTTATCCGCCGTTTCAGCGCCAACGTAGCGAAGAGCAAGCAGACCACGAGCCGTAAGAAGATGTTGGAGAAACTGAACGTAGAAGAAATCAAACCTTCTTCACGTAAGTATCCGGGCATCATCTTCACTCCCGAACGCGAGCCGGGCAACCAGATTCTGGAAGTTTCCGGATTGAGCAAGAAGACGGAAGAAGGCGTAGTGCTTTTCAACGACGTCAATTTCAACGTAGAGAAAGGTGACAAAGTGGTATTCCTGTCGCGCAACCCGCGTGCGATGACTGCGTTCTTCGAAATCATCAACGGAAACATGAAGCCGGATGCCGGTACCTTCAACTGGGGGGTAACTATCACCACTGCTTACCTGCCGCTGGATAATACCGATTTCTTCAATACCGACCTCAACCTGGTGGACTGGTTGAGCCAGTTTGGCGAAGGAAACGAAGTGTATATGAAAGGTTTCCTCGGCCGTATGCTTTTCTCCGGCGAAGAGGTGTTGAAGAAAGTAAGCGTACTCTCCGGAGGTGAGAAGATGCGTTGTATGATTGCCCGTATGCAGCTCCGCAATGCGAACTGTCTGATTCTGGACACTCCGACCAACCACTTGGATTTGGAATCTATCCAGGCATTCAACAACAACCTGAAGACGTACAGGGGAAACATCCTTTTCTCTTCTCATGACCACGAGTTTATCCAGACGGTTGCCAACCGCATCATCGAACTGACACCGAACGGTATCATCGACAAGATGATGGAGTATGACGAATATATCACGTCCGATCACATCAAGGAATTGAGAGCGAAGATGTACGGGGATAAGTAATTCCCCGTCTTGGATGTCGTAGCCATCGTATAAAACTTAGGCGCGAATTACACGGATAACACGTTTCTGATTTTAAAGAAATCGTGCAATTCGTGCAATCCGCGCCTGATTTTTATAGATAGGATTCCATTCACCTGTTCTGATGAGATTATTTATTTAGCCCAATATCAGATGTGGAGGTGAGTGCATACCTAAATCGGTGTTTGTGATGTGACAAGTACTTTATGATACCTCTTCCATCAGCACCAATTCCCAACTGCGCCATACGATCGTTGCCAGTTTCAATCCCCCTTTCTCACGAGCTTCTGCCACACATTCATCCTTGCTATAGCGAATCAACTGTTCCCGCGCATCATCGGCAAGCGCGCGTATCTCTTTCTCCGACGCTCCTGCTTTCGCATACTTCACCTCCAATAGATACGTGTACGGTGGAGATACAGGTGCCGCCGGACTGGGCTTAAAGAAGAAATCGGCAAAACCCTTATTCATCTCATATTCCGGATATAGTTGATAATAGCGGAACATACTTAGATAGGCGAGGAGGAATCCTTTGATATGAGCTTCCCCTTCTATGTACTCCCTTATCCGGCTCTGCTCCCGAATGGCCTCTGCTAGAAATTCGAACAACGGTTTCCAGTCTCCTTTGAAGGACATATTCTCAAACAGAGTGCGCAAGCGGTTTACGTCGAGCTTGAAGATGTCATGACGGGCATATCCCTGAATCAGGAAATTGAATAGCTGTTCGCGAACCACCAGATTGGGAATGTGCAGGATGGGACGCCCCATCATATCCACCCCTTTGATAGAAAGCAGTCCGAAATAGAACAGCAGAGATTTGAAGTTGCCCACGTCCGTCATTTCCAGTGCGGAGAAATGGGTGACTATTTCAGTCACTATCTCGCCTTGCTCCGCAATCTCCTTGATGACGGAGAAGTTTTCGCCCAGTCCATGGTCGAGACGGACAAGGTAGGCAAGCTTGTTAAAGTCCGTACGGATATTGGGATCTACAATCTCTTTAGGTTTCACTCCGTGCAATATCAATGACTTCATGCAGTAGAGCACCATGTCCGAGTTGAACATACAATCTGCTAATTTATTTTCACTGAAGCAATAATTGTCATAGTTAGGCTTCATCATTGTCACTGCATCGTCTACCGACATCGGGAGAGCGCCTTGTTCCTTATAATACGTCAGCATCTTGCGCAATTCCTTCTCGCTGAAACCTACAAGGTCGTTAAACCAAGGGTCGGTGGTGATATTCGTTCCGATGTTGAATCCGCTTGTCACGTCGTCCATCGTCACCGGGCTTACTCCTGTGATGAACAAACGGTTGACGGCAGAACCCATTCCTGTCGTGGCGGCTTTGATTACATTGAAAAACCTGCGGATATACCCTTCGCCATGCGTCGCTTTTCGATATAAGTCCGTGCCGTAAGTAGAAAGAATGGTATTCGTGAAATTATCGTATTCATCAATCAGGAGATAGATTTTGATGTCTCCCTTGAGGGTGGCATACGAATTGATGGCGGATAGCAGTGCTCCCGGTTCTTCGAGCGTTTCTTCGTTCAGCACGTTCCAGATTTCCTTTCCCAAAATATGTTCGTACTTTTGCAGAAAATGTCTTAGTTTCCCGCAACAATGCAACCGGAAAGATTCCTCCACCTCATTGATATTCGAGCTCACTTCCGAGAAATTGAATCTCATGATGAGAAACTGGTTATGTATCGGCGTAGGATGCTGCCCGATATACAGATTGCCGAACAATTCGTCGAACTGGTCGGCATACCGAACGTCATAATAAGCCTCCAGCATTGCCAGCGTCAGACTTTTCCCGAAGCGCCGGGGACGGATCAGGAACAGATAAGACGGTTGCATTTCTATCTTTTCGATAAACATCGTCTTATCCACATAATAATAGTTTTCTTTTTGGATGCGACCGAAATCCGTCAATCCGTATGGTATTTGCTTCATCATATTGCGATTCCTTTCTTTATTCATCATTCATATCGAGCAAATATACGGAAAACGGATGAATGTGACACGTTTAATGCCACTAATTTATCCGTTTATCTGTTATTTCGTGCAAAAACGACTATTTGGAGGAAAAAGCTATTTTGTGGAAAAACGACTATCCGTGGGAAAACTGCCATTTCGTGGGAAAACTACAACTCCAACCCCGTCTGCACCGGGAGTTGCGGGCGTATTGAATTTTCTTTGCGCTCTTCGGCCGAATACTCCACCACCCAATATTCCGTGATGTTGTTGGAGGTCTTCCGTGAGTGGAAATGGTTGTTTTCCAATACCGTGACCAGCATTTGTTTCATCTGTGCGTTGGCCTGTGTGCGCCCGTTCATGCTCAATATCGACAGCAGCTGGGAGGCAGGATACCATTTTGCTTGTATATCGTTTGGTCTGGCTGCCCGGAAATAGAAGAAAAGATTCTCCTCTACCGGATCTTTTTGGCGGAACGCCTCATTGCGGTTGTTGAGAAACGTAATCTCCTGGTTCTCATACCAATATTGAAACCCCTGCCGGTAGAGTGCGTATGCTTGTGCATATATCCCCTGATGGTTGACAGGCGTGTGATAATCTATTTCCAGCAACGTATTGAACAGGATGCGCCTGTTCTCGCCGATGTCCGGCAGACAGTGCGGATTGTTGGTGCTGGCGATGAATGATGCGCGGCGGATGAACGTATAATTCTGGATGTCGTAAACCTTCCGTTCGTTCATCACATCTTGCGTGATGAGACTTTTCAACTCCTGCATGCGTGCGGGAGAGAGCGTATCAAACTCATCCAGATTGATGAGCAGGCAGGACGACATTTGCAGGAGATGGTCTTTGTTGTCGGGACTAATCATGCCGTTGCGATAATAATCCTTCAGCTCCGGTGGGAGGAGATGGCGGACAAAAGTACTCTTGCCTTTTCCCTGTGCGCCGTGGAGCAGCATCAACTGGTGGTTTTGCGCTTCGTCGTCGATGGCACATGCCACCATTCCCACCAGCCAGCGGCGGAAGCTGTCTTCAAAAAAAGCCTGGTCTGCCGCTTTCACTGTTTTTGTCAGTTGGCCGATGTGGTCTGTTTTCCCGTCCCATGTCTGGAGTGAGGTGAAATAATGAATAAACGGGTTGAACGGCTTTGCATAGTCCGAGTCTACCAGTGCTTTCAAATTAGCTTGCGAACTGTATATCTTCTTCATCTGTGCGTTGATATAGAATGTGTTGACATCCTTTGTGCGCAGTGTACTGAAAGGCGGCTGCTCTGTTTTAGGGAGATCAGGTATTATTTTCCGGAACTCGATTTGCTCTTTCACCACGTTTCTCCTGATTTCGTAGTGTTCGTCCATAAATTTGATGACTTGGCATATTCTCGGTTGTTGGCTTTCTTCTTCCGCCTGATCGGTCTTTGAGGTGTATTGGTAGGCATTGTGCAAGGGCAGTTCGAGGTCGAAGTCGGGTAGGTCGCCGAAATGACTGTGTGCCAGACTGACGGCTTCCTCTTCCGTGATATGGCGGTGGTAACACTGATTGCCGAGACAATAGAAGAAATTGTCCCGGTTGCCTATCTCGAGACGTTCTTTGCGTTTGGTGTACTCCAGCGCCTTGCGGAAGTCGAGTTGCACTTGCAGGTCGATGGGCGACGCATTCTCTTGTACGGGGAGGAGCGGGGATCGTTTTCCCGGATTCTTGCGTTTCTTGTTTTTACATTCTTCTTCAGTGGGCAGTGTCACTTTTACGGTCAGCGGCTTCACGTTTTCCAGTCGTTCGGTAGAGAGGAAAGCGTCCGGATCGTGCGACACGAAGAATCCGCGTCCCAGGTCGCTTCCGCTGGTGTCTACTTTGGTATTGAGCAGCTTTTCATATTGGCTGCTTGCCAGGGCGTATATGCGGTGGTGGTAGCGTTCGAGGGTGAGGAAGTCTACGGTTCCCAATGCGTTCAGTTCGGCGCGTAAGGCTTCCGCCTCATTGCCGGTAAGATAGACGAAGATCTTTAGCCCGTGCATCCGGGGGCTGACGAAGCTGCCTAGCGTGTCGGGGCAATCGTTCACTAGTTGGCGGAATTCCGGGATCTTTTCTGCCGGCATATCGTCACAGTCGAGCGTGATGATGTCCTGATACGTGTCCAGACTGTAAGCCAGCCTTTCCTTGGCGTAAGTAGCCGTGATGGTGCAGTAGGGCAGTTGCTTCTTCATGTGGTCTGCTTTCACCGTTTCTCCTGCATCCATTGCTTCCCGAAGTCTCCGGATTCTGTCCCGGTAGACATCCCCCCGGATAAATTCGAACATTTGCCGGATACTGATACTTCCTGATACGAGTGATAATCCCCTGTATGTCGTTATTGAGATATTTTCCATTTTAATTATTGATATGAATGTAAGTCGTGTCAATATTAACACACTGCAAAGGACGGCTTTTCATGTAGAATAAAAAAACTGCTTTTGGTACTCAAAAAGCAGTTTTTTAACAGTCGGTTCTTTCGTGTTAATCCTCAAGAAGCGTTCTTTTCATTCTTTGTATCTCGCAATCAATCTCTTCCACGCTTAATGATTCGTCCGAATCATCCGATTTCTTGAAATCAACAGCCATAAACAACAACTCTGCAAAGTATTTGGGGCTTTTAATGTTAAAAACAGAGTCATGGTCATAACAGAGATGGACAAAGGGGAGGAGAAACTTCTTGCGGTCGCCTGGACTTACCTCTATTCTGTTGGTATACAAATTGTTGACAGTGCCAAGCATTTGCGTGATAAACTGGGATACTTGGGGAAATTCTCCCTTTTCGAGTGTTACAGCCTGTTTGTTCTGGTAAACGAAGCCTTCGGAAAAAATGTCTTTTTTCTCATGATTTTAAGTGTTATTTGATTAGTGTTAAAAAATGTTGGTCTAAAAAGACGCAAAGGTACGTTTTATTTTGTTTCTATCGTTTACTTATACTTTTTATTCTCTTTATATATTTTATTTGATGGAAAAAGCGTGTAATTGAGGTGGAACCCCTCCACCTCAATTACACGCTTTTTCTATATAAAAAGAATATTCTCTCGCGCCTGCGCACGTGTACATTATTAAATAAGAAAACTAACAGCATTCAATAAGAAAACACACAGCCTGTTTGTCCTCAAGATACCATGTATTATACGGAGTCCCATCATAATGTCGACAGGGCACAGTTACAGGGCTGGCATTATAAAACAGATATTGGACAGAATACCCCCATAACCGCTTTTGTTTTCATTATAGCTAATCTTGATTTCATTATAGCTAATTCTGATTTCATTATAGCTAATCTCGATTTCATTATAGCTAATTCTGATTTCATTATAGCTAATCTCGATTTCATTATAGCTAATTTTATTTTCGTTATAGCTAATCAGCACTTGCCCTAAAGAGATTCATGGCTCATCAAGATACCTCACGATGAGCCGCACCTGCCTTGCACTATAAGCGTGGTCGTTTTTTCCTTCGCCGCCGCTATACATTGCGTCATATAATTCCTTGTTATTTCTGATCCACTCCCTCATTTTCCGCATGGCATACACCAACGGTACATACGGATTATATAAATGTGCCAGCTCCGATTTCAAATACGGACGTATGACAAACGGCTCCTCTGCTATCTCTTCTTTTTCTGCTTTCATATCTTCGGAAAATTAATTTTATCGTATTTCAAATATACGGAAAATCTCCCGCTTGTCCAAGTATATAAGTCAAATAAAATCACTCTGAATAAAAGTAAATACATTCTGAATGAAAGTAAGACAAACTAGGTCAAAGTAAGACAAAGTACGTCATTTCATCCCCTTATAATACACTACCTTTGAGGTATCGAAAGAAAAAGAAACAGAGCTCGTTCCTCTCTTCCGATATTGATTGCGGCAACCGCAATCTGTAATATTTATTTCTCAATTATTAATTCTCAATTTTTAATTTATCATGGCAATACCATTTAAAAGAATGGGTCGTAAAGACCCGAGAAAGGTTGATGGGGTGGTGAAGTATCATCCGCAACTTGTGACGCAGGGACAGAGTGTAGACCTGGATAAACTTGCTTACACGATGAAAGAGAAAAGTTCCCTGTCGTTGGGTGACATTCAGAGTGTGCTGACTAATCTCGTAGAAGCGATGCGCACGGCGCTGTTCGACGGTAAATCCGTCAATATTCATGATTTTGGTGTATTCAGCCTTTCCGCTACCACGCGGGGAGTGGACACGAAAGATGAGTGTACGATGAAGAACATCAAGACGGTGAACATCAATTTCCGTCCTTCGAGCAGTGTCCGTCCTAATCTGACGTCTACCCGTGCCGGTGAGAAAATCGAGTTTCTGGATCTCGACGCGCCCAAGAAAAAGAAAACCGATGGTGAAGATCCCGGTGATGAAGGTGGCGGAGACTCCGGTGGAGGTAGCGGAGGCGGTAGCGGTGAAGCTCCGGATCCGGCAGCTTAATTCGTAGAGTGCAGATAATGTTTACAACTGATAAGAAAAATAGTGGCACTATGATGAGAAAGATTGATTTGATCGTGATCCACTGTTCCGCCACCCGTGCCGACCGTTCTCTCACGCCGGATGACTTGGAGATGCAACACCGTCGGCGTGGATTTAACGGAACAGGTTATCACTACTACATCCGCAAGGATGGAACAGTGCACCTCACCCGACCGATTGAACGTATCGGTGCGCACGTGAAAGGATTCAATTCGAACAGTGTCGGTATCTGCTACGAAGGCGGTTTGGATGCCCACGGTTGTCCGGCAGACACGCGGACACCGGAACAACGGGCGGCACTCCGCTTACTGGTACATCAATTATTTGAGACTTTCCCCGGTAGCCGGGTGTGCGGTCATCGGGATTTAAGTCCCGACCGCAACGGAAACGGGGAGATTGAACCGGAAGAATGGATCAAGGCGTGTCCGTGTTTTGAGGTGAAAGCGGAGTTTTGAACTCCTGATGAGTAAAAGCTTAGTTCTCAATAGGACAACAACGATATGTGTCCAACCAGACAACGCTGATATGCGTTCAGCCGGATAACGACATCATGTAGTGAGAATCGTTTTTTTAGGAAGTAGTGCGCAGGTCATAGGAAGTAATGAATCATTTAAAGAGTTCGGAAAGGAGGTGTGTAGAGTTATGGCAAGTAAGAAATCCCTTTGGGATATGATTTTGAAAGTAGTCATCGCGGTGGCGTCAGCAGTAGCAGGCGTATTTGGAGCTAATGCGATGAGTCTGTAAGAAACAGAGGATTAGTTTATTTTAGAGAGGGTGCATAGATTTTCTATTTCACCCTCTCTATTTTTTATTACTCATAAAATAAATCGTATATTTATTTCTTATAAACCAACTTACTCGGAACTCCCTCCCCGAATAAATTATCACCCAGTGTCGTAATCTTATTTCCGGTAGCCAACACATAGCGGAGATTATCGCATCCCATAAAAGCACCGAACTCAATAGCCGTCACACTGGCTGGCAGCTCCAACGTGCCGCAAAGGCGACCGCAGTTGCTAAATACACGCTGTCCGATAGATTTCAGATTATGAGGTAATTTCATATTCAACAGATACTTTTTCTGTGCGAAAGTGAAGTCGGGGATAGCCGTTGCGTTCGTTCTGGAAATATCGACAGAAACGAGATTCGGCATATAATCGCGGATCAGTTTGAAGTCGGCGTTATCCAGTTTACCTTCAACGGTCAGGAAGTTGATGTCTCTGGGTTGCAGTCCCGCTTTCAGGATCTCTTCTTCCAGTTTGCCCATGGCGCCCACTTGCAGGGTAGTCTCTACCGGTTCCCCCTCGATAAACGCAAAGTTCTGCCATCTGTCCTTGTAGCGGTAAGAGTCGCTGCTGCCCAGGGGGACGAAGATAGCGGTAACGCTGTCTGCCAACGCTTCCGGCAACAGGTTGGGAGCTGTCTTCTTTCGGATCTGGCAGATTTTCAGGTTCTCGCAACCTTTGAAGGCGGCATCTTCGATATTCTTTGTTTTCTCCGAAAGAATCACTTTCTCCAGCGTGGCTTTGCCTTTGGTCACTCCGTCCACCACATTCGAGAATGCGTATGCAGGAATGAAGTTCGGCATATAAATATAGAATTTCCCGTTGGGATAAGTGCCCGCTTTTCCGCTGTACATCTTGATTTCAGCGTTCGAAATATCCAATACTTTCAGATTATCAAATTCGTCACGGAGATGGCGGAAGTCCTCCGCGTTCAGTTTTCCGGTCAGTGTGAGATGGGTGACACTGTTGGCTTCCTCTTCAGTCATCATGGAAATCAGCGTACCGGGCTTACTCACATAATACGTTTTACTCACTTGGGCGGCTGCTCCTAACGCATTAGCGGCCAATAAGAAACTTATCAATAGTAGTTTAATTTTCATAATTTTGTAGATTTGTTCTGACAAATATAGGAAAAATAGAGAATACATGATGTTTTTTTATGTTTTATATCTAATTTTGTAGCCGGATTAACAAATTGTAAAAATGGAGGCAGACAACATTGCTGGGGGCAAAGAACCCAAAAGACTTCCTGTGTGGGCTTGTATCCCGCTGTTTATTGTGATACTTTTCATCCTTCTTGGATTGTATGGTACGCTGGCCCGCGGATGTTTGTCGTTGGTGTTGGGTGTGGAAGCCCGCCATCCGGGAGTGATGGGATACATTATTCTCGAAGCCAGTATGCTGCTCGCCGTTCTGACCGCCGCTATTCCTATGCTTCGCTTCGAACGCCGTCCGTTTTCTGATTTGGGGCTCTCCTTAAAAGGACACGTTAAGGGACTGTGGTATGGCCTCCTGATGGCAATCCTGCTCTATCTGTTCGGCTTCGGAATCTCGTTCGTTTTGGGAGAGATAGAAGTCACCGGTTTCCAGTTCAAGCCGTTGGACCTGCTGGGCTCGTGGGTATTTTTCCTGCTGGTCGCCTTGTTCGAAGAAATACTGATGCGCGGCTATATCCTCGGACGCCTATTGCATACCACCATGAATAAATTCCTGGCACTTTTTGTCTCGGCAGCGTTATTCGCCTTTATGCACATCTTCAATCCCGAAATCGCTTTCCTGCCTATGCTCAACCTGTTGCTGGCAGGTATGCTGCTGGGAGCTTCCTATCTATATACGCGCAACCTGTGTTTCCCTATCTCGCTTCATCTTTTCTGGAATTGGATTCAAGGCCCCATCCTCGGTTATCAGGTAAGCGGAAACAACTTCACTACCAGTATGCTGACTTTGCGTATGCCCGAAGAAAACGTGCTGAATGGCGGAGCCTTCGGTTTTGAAGGCTCGCTCATTTGCACAGTACTTATGATTGTATTTACGATTCTGATCGTGTGGTGGGGAGAGAAAAGAGAAGCAATCAGTCTTGCGGTACCCCGATCATACTAAGTTGAATCCGTTTCCGGTCATAATCTACATTCATCACCCTCACCATGACGTGCTGATGGATGGACACCACTTCTGTCGGGTCGGAAATGAACCGTTCCGCTAATTGAGAAAGGTGTACAAGACCGTTCTCCTTAATTCCTATATCGACAAACGCCCCGAAATTAGTGATATTGCCTACAATGCCCGGAAGAATCATCCCTTCGCGCAAATCGGCTATGGTGCGTACATTCTTGTCGAACTCGAAGACTTTGATAGCCTTGCGCGGGTCACGTCCCGGCTTGTCGAGCTCCTGCAAAATGTCCTGTAAGGTAGGCAGACCGACGGTAGGAGTGATGTAGTCGGAAATATTGATCTTCCGGCGAAGTTCCTTGTCGGCTATCAACTCGTCGATGGTGCATTTCAGGTCTTTGGCCATTTGCTCTACGATGTGGTAACTTTCCGGATGCACGGCGGTATGATCCAACGGATTTTTAGCTCCGGGGATGCGAAGAAATCCTGCACATTGCTCAAAGGCTTTGGCGCCCATGCGCGGCACTTTCATCAGTTCTTTCCGCGAACTGAAAGCTCCGTTCTCCGCCCGGTAATTGACAATGTTCTGTGCCAGTTGGGGGCCCAGACCGGATATATAAGTGAGCAGATGACTGCTTGCCGTATTGAGATTTACCCCGACCAGGTTCACGCAATTCTCTACCGTCTGATCGAGTGCTTTCTTCAGCTTCGTCTGGTCTACATCGTGCTGGTATTGGCCCACGCCGATAGACTTGGGATCTATCTTCACCAACTCTGCCAACGGATCCATCAGGCGGCGTCCGATGGAGACTGCCCCACGCACCGTTACGTCGTAATCCGGAAACTCGTCACGAGCAATTTTGGAAGCCGAATAAATGGAAGCCCCCTGCTCGCTGACTACAAACACGGGTATCTGACGGTCGAAACTCTGACTGTTGATGAAATCTTCCGTCTCCCGGCTTGCCGTTCCGTTACCGATGGAGATGGCTTCTATCTGGTAGGCCTCAATCATCTTGCGAAGTTTCGAAGCAGCCTCGCCGGTCTTGTTGATCGGAGGATGCGGATAGATATTCTCATTATGCAACAGATTGCCTTGTGCGTCGAGACAAACCACCTTACATCCGGTACGGAATCCGGGGTCGATGGCGAGCACCCGTTTTTGTCCCAATGGCGGAGCGAGAAGAAGTTGGCGGAGGTTTTCGGTGAATACGCGAATCGCTTCATCGTCGGCTTTCTCTTTGGATTGGGCGGCAAATTCTGTCTCAATGGAAGGCTTGAGCAACCGTTTGTAAGCATCTGTCGTGGCTTCGCCCACTTGCCGGCTACATTCGTTGTTGCCACGTACGAATTGGCGTTCCAAACGTTCGATGCAAGCCTCGTCGTCGGGATTGATAGACACTTTCAGCAACCCTTCCGACTCTGCCCGGCGGATGGCGAGCAGACGGTGGGACGTGCAACGTTTCAGTGGCTCGGAGAAATCGAAATAATCGCGGTATTTCGCTGCTTCTTCCTCTTTTCCTTTGACTAGTTTGGCCGTAATCTCTGCCTGGCGCCCGAACTGGTTACGTACCGCGTTACGGGCACGCTCGTCTTCGTTCACCTGCTCCGCGATAATGTCACGCGCACCTTTCAGTGCGTCGTCCACATCTTTCACTTCACCTTTCACAAAGGAAGCGGCTTTGGCGCTAAGGTTGTTTTCCCGTTGCAACAGCAGGATGGTGGCAAGCGGCTCCAGTCCTTTCTGGCGGGCCACTTCGGCACGTGTCTTCCGTTTGGGTTTGTAAGGGAGGTATATATCTTCCAGTTCCGTCGGGTTCCAGGTGTCGTTGATGCGTTTCTCCAGTTCCGCAGTCAGTTTGCCCTGTTCGGTGATGGTGCCGAGAATCGTTTCTTTCCGTTTGGCTATGTCGCACAACTTATCGTGTTGCTCTTTGATCTGCTCTATTTGCACCTCATCCAGCCCGCCAGTGGCTTCTTTGCGGTATCGGCTGATGAAAGGAATCGTAGCACCTTCGCCCAAAAGATGGAGCGTGCTGCTTATTTGTCTTTCCGGTATGCCCAGAAATCCGGAAATCATCTTGTGAAATAATTCCATAATTTGTATTTTTTGACAGTAAATGAGCGACAAAAATACATATAAATCTGTTAAACCCGACAAGTTTTACTATATTTGCAACTCAATTAATGAATTAACACATCAAAACTGCATTATTATGCTGGGACGTCTTGGATATTTTTTTATCTGTTTTCTTTGGCTCCTGCAGTCATCGAAGGTCTTGGCTGTCTCTAACGATAAGAAACCTATTCTGATTATCTGTTCTTATAATCCGGCAGCGCACCAAACATCGGTCACTATTTCCGATTATATGGATGAATATAGTAAGTTGGGAGGACAGCGCGACATCATCATCGAGAATATGAACTGTAAAAGCTTCTCGGAAGCTCCGCTATGGAGCAAAATGATGACACAGATTCTTGCTAAATACCAGGGAGAAAAGCATCCGGCGCAGATTATCTTGTTAGGTCAGGAAGCATGGGCCGCTTATTTGTCTCAGCGGGATGAAATGCAGGTGAAAGTGCCCGTGATGTGCAGTCTGGCGAGTAGCAACGTGGTGATATTGCCGGAAGATACCGTGGAAAGCCTGGATAGCTGGATGCCCGAATCTGTCGATCTCTTCGACGACCATCTGAATATCCCCGAACTCAAATCGGGATTTATCAACCAATATGATATAGAGGGTAATATTCAGATGATTCAAGCCTTCTATCCGAAAACGAAACACATTGCCTTTATTTCGGACAACACGTATGGCGGAGTGACCATGCAAGCATTGGTGCGAAAAGAAATGAAGAAATTCCCCGATCTGGATTTGATTCTGATGGATGGACGGAAACATTCTATTTATACCATCGTTGAGGAGTTGAGGCAACTGCCCGAAAACACGGTGATCCTGGTGGGAACATGGCGGGTGGATATGAACGAGGGGTATTTCATGAGAAATGCCACGTATGCCATGATGGAAGTTACCCCTACCATTCCGACTTTTACCCCTTCATCGGTGAGTCTCGGTCATTGGGCGATAGGAGGGGTGTTGCCCGACTACCGGAAAGTGGGTGGAGAGATGGCTATGGAGTCTGTACGGATGGATACGCACCCGCAGGATACGGCGAAACATCTTTCGGTAATCGGCTGCAAAGCGGTATTGGATAGCCGGAAGGTGAAGGAATGGGGGCTGGACCCGGCGGTATTGCCTTTTAAAGTGCAGCTTGTCAACCAGCCGGTTTCGTTCTATCAGCAATATACTTATCAGATATGGTCTGCCTGTGCTTTGTTTGTGATTCTGGTGCTCGGCTTGTGCATCTCTCTCTTCTATTATTTCCGTACGAAACGCCTGAAAGATGAGCTGCTGAAATCGGAGAAGGACTTGCGCGTAGCAAAAGACAGGGCGGAAGAGTCTAATCGTCTGAAGAGTGCTTTCCTTGCCAATATGAGCCATGAGATACGGACACCGTTGAATTCGATTGTAGGATTCTCGGATGTATTGGCCGTTGGCGGTAGCACGGAGGAGGAACAGCAGTCTTATTATCAGATTATCAAAACCAATTCGGATTTGTTGCTTCGACTGATTAACGATATTCTCGACCTTTCACGTTTGGAGGCCAACCGGGTGACGCTGACTTGGGAGGAATGTGACGTGGTGCAGTTGTGCAGCCAGGTGGTGGCGTCTGTTAGTTTTTCGCGGCAGTCGTCGGAAAACCAGTTCTTGTTTACCACTTCTTTCGAATCTTTCCGGATGGTGACGGATGTGCAGCGTATGCAGCAAGTGATGATTAACCTGCTGTCCAACGCCAACAAGTTTACGAAATGCGGTAAGATCACATTGGACTTTTCTGTGAATGAGGAAACGCAAATGGCTGTCTTCTCGGTGACGGACACCGGATGCGGCATCCCGAAAGAAAAACAGGGACTTGTGTTCGAGCGTTTTGAGAAACTGAATGAATATGCCCAGGGTACCGGACTGGGATTGTCTATCTGTAAATTGATTGTGCACAAATGGAAAGGAAGTATATGGATCGACCCTGACTATACCGGTGGGGCGCGGTTTGTATTCTCTCATCCGTTAAATCTAAATATAGAAAAAGAATGAAACGAATCGTATTAATTTATGGCTTGCTTCTCTGCCTCGCTCTGTCTGTTGCGGCGCAGGAAAAGGTGGTGAAACTGAAGATTGTAGAAACAAGTGATGTACATGGCAATTATTATCCTTATAATTTTATAACCCGCCACGAATGGAAGGGGAGTCTCGCACGGGTTTATTCTTTCGTGCAGAAAGAACGCGAACAATATAAGGAGAATCTGATATTGCTGGATAACGGCGATATTTTGCAGGGACAGCCCACTGCCTATTACTATAATTATATAGATACGGTGTCTCTCCATCTTTGCTCGGAAATGATGAATTATATGAAGTATGATGCCGGCAACATGGGTAACCATGACGTGGAAACGGGACGTGCCGTTTTCGACCGTTGGATCACCACTTGTGACTTCCCTGTATTGGGTGCCAACATCATAGATACATCTACGGGACAGCCCCATCTGGCTCCTTACAAAGTGTTGGAACGTGAGGGCGTGAAGATCGTGGTATTGGGAATGATTACCCCTGCCATCCCTGCATGGCTCTCCGAAAACCTGTGGAAAGGATTGCGTTTTGACGATATGGAAGAGACGGCACGCAAATGGATGAAGGTTATCCGTGAAAAAGAGAACCCGGATTTGGTGATCGGCTTGTTCCATGCCGGACAGGAGGCTTTCAAAATGTCGGGCAAGTACAACGAGAATGCTTCTCTCAACGTAGCGAAGAATGTGCCGGGATTCGATATCGTATTGATGGGGCACGATCATTCCCGCGAATGTAAGAAGGTGATGAATGTTGCCGGAGACTCGGTGTTGATTATCGATCCGGCCAGCAATGGGATTGTTTTGTCTAATGTAGATGTGACCTTGAAACTGAAAGATGGAAAGGTGCAGAGCAAGGATATCAAGGGTGTCTTGACGGAAACGGAGGCTTACGGAATCAGCGAGGAGTTTATGAAGCGTTTTGCCCCGCAATATGAAACGGTGCAGAAGTTCGTTTCAAAGAAGATCGGCACTTTTACCGAAAGTATCTCCACTCATCCTGCTTTCTTCGGCCCTTCTGCCTTTATCGACCTGATACATACCTTGCAGCTCGACATCACCGGTGCCGACATCTCGTTTGCCGCTCCGCTTTCGTTTGACTCGGAAATAAAGAAGGGGGATGTATTTGTGAGTGATATGTTCAATTTATATAAGTATGAGAACATGCTGTATGTGATGACTCTGTCCGGAAAGGAGATTAAGGATTTCTTGGAGATGTCTTATTATATGTGGACGAACCGGATGAAATCGCCGGAAGATCATCTGCTCTGGTTCAAGGAGAAACGTCGTGAAGGTGCGGAAGATAGAGCGTCTTTCCAGAATTATAGCTTTAATTTCGACTCGGCTTCGGGCATTATTTATACGGTGGATGTCACTAAACCGCAGGGTGAGAAAATAACGATTACAAGCATGGCCGATGGTTCTCCTTTCCGCATGGATAAGATATATAAGGTGGCCTTGAATTCTTACCGTGGCAATGGTGGCGGAGAATTGCTGACGAAAGGGGCGGGCATCCCGCAGGAGAAGTTGAAAGACCGCATTATTTTCTCTACGGATAAGGATCTCCGTTTCTACCTGATGAATTACATTGAGGAGAAAGGAACGATGGACCCGAAAGCGCTCAATCAGTGGAAGTTTATCCCGGAAAAGTGGACGGTGCCGGCTGCCAAACGTGATTATGAATATCTGTTCCGGTCTGTTCGATAAGTATCTAAAAGTGTTCATTATGTCCGATAATGCTCCCGATTGGCTTGTATATCTGATTAAATGCTGGTATATTTGTCGCCAAAAAAGAGAGAGAGTATGGATATTCAAAGTGTTCCGAAAGTAGGTATTTCTTCGGTAGTTCATTCTAAACATATAGATGCCGACAACATTGATGTTGTTGATAATGATATAGCGCTTTTCGATACGGAGAGCGTTATATCGTTGTATAACGGGCCTACCAAACTGGAAGTGTTGACGGTGGGGCTTTGTCTGGAGGGTACCGGTACTTTTAAGATTAGTTTGCGTGAATTTCAATTGTGTCCCGGATTGATGGTGATAGCACTGCCTAATCAGATTATCGAACAGCGGTATTTCAGTCACGATTTTAAAGGCATTTTCTTTGCTGTGTCGAAGAACTTGCTGGAGACGTTGCCTAAGATCGGAAATGTGCTTTCTTTGTTTTTCTATCTGAAAGATTATCCGTGTTTCGACCTCACTCCGCACGAGCAGGAGGTGGTGAAGGAGTATCACGTGTTTATCAGGAAACGGTTGAGGAATAAGGAGGCTTTATACCGTAGGGAAGTGGTAATGGGACTGATGCAGGGGTTCTTTTTCGAGCTTTGCACTATTTTCACTAATCATGCACCCGCAAATGCTACTACGATGAAGAATAAAAGCCGGAAAGAATATATCTTCGAACGCTTTTATGAGTCTCTGGTGGAGTCTTACCAGTCTGAACGCAGCGTAAAATACTATGCCGACCAACTGTGTCTGACGCCGAAGCATCTTTCGGGAGTAGTGAAAGAAGTCAGCGGAAAAACGGTAGGGGAGTGGATTGACGAGTTGGTGATTCTGGAAGCGAAAGCCCTCCTGAATTCTTCAAGTATGAACATACAGGAGATTGCCGACCGGCTGAATTTTGCAAACCAGTCTTTCTTTGGGAAATATTTCAAGCATTACACCGGTATGTCTCCAAAAGAATACCGGAAAAGCCGCTAAAATCATAGAACACCGGAGCGTACACGGCTTAGTGTCTCCGGTGTCATCAGAAGATAGGAAGCGATGTGTGCCAGAGGCGCGCGTTTGATGATTTCCGGATGTGTTTCGAGCAGGAGGTTATAACGTTCGCGAGCGGATTCGAAACGCCAGGAGTCTGCTTTAACCTGTGATACAATTAAAGAGTATTCCAATATCTTTTGATAGAACATGTTGATTTCCCAGTTCTCCCTCGCTAATTTTTGTATCATGTCGCGGGGGAATAAGTAAATAATGGAAGGTTCAAGAGTTTCTACGATTAGCCGGGTGGGTACTTGTTTCAGAAAACTTTCAATGCACATCACGATACATCCTTCGTATGAGAAATGTTCGGTCACGTCTTTCCCGTTTTTGTAATAGTACTGCCTAAGCATGCCTTTTCCTACAAAAACAAGTTCGTGGGCTACTTCTCCTTCGTTGAGCGCTATGGCTCCTTTGGGAAATTCTTCACGAATCAGTATGCTTTCTATCTGCCGTCTTCCTTCTATACTCATCTCCGGAAAGCGGGAATTGACAACAGCATTTACAGTCTCTCTTAATAGTGTATCCATGTCTTTTCTGTCTTGATGTGTGCAAAAATACTAAAAACGGTTGACATAAATCAAGGGTGGTATAAAAAAGATGTATCTTTGTCCGCAAAATCAAGAAGTAAGGTGATTATGAATAAGATAATAGGCTTGGCAGTGTTGCTGTTTTTTTTGAGTGGTTGCGTTAGGGATAATGATGCTATTTATTATCCGGTTGGCAACGTGGATGTGGAAAGAGGCGGTCCGGCTTTGGAGGCAGGAAAGGGAGATTTGATAGCCCGAAGTTATAATACCGAAGATTATGTGTTGGACACGCTTGCGCAATATCCGGGTGACCCGACTCTCGGTAAACTGACATTTATGATTAACCTGAAAAATCAGTCGGCGGATCGGGAAGTAGATGAATTTAATGGCGTCGGCCGGTCTAAACTAACGATGAGCCTTGGATATAAAGACGGTAACTATCCGGCAGAAAGCCAAGTCCCTGTTTATACCTCGTCTGATGTGACTGCCAGTTATGCAATCAAACTTCGCTTGAAAGGGGAACTGACCTTGACGGGAGACGAATGGATGATTGACTATGTGTATGCCCAATTAGCGGGCTTATTCCAGCCTTATCCGCCTACGTCTTTCCCGGAAGTGTTTATGTGTAAAGGAGGTGAGCAACCATTCGCTACTTTCGATTCTTTCCGTAGAACCTGGACATTTGATATAACCTATGATCGTTCCAACCTTTCTTTCAGCCAACTGTATTTCAACTTGTTCGTAAATCTGGCCGGGCAGAAGAGGGAAGAAAGAGTCTGGTTGAGAATAGATAAAGAATCTTACTTTGAGATCTATAAAGAAAAAGAGGAAATGTAGTTAAACTGCATTTCCTCTTTTTCTTTGTAGTGGGTACGAGAATCGAACTCGTATTACATGCGTGAGAGGCATGTGTCCTAA
>OBWL01000187.1_pt1 | contig 79786 bp, 59 predicted proteins | sample 1538061 | NCBI WGS metagenome assembly OBWL01 (sample SAMEA2580085, study PRJEB22360) | human gut metagenome | biome: human gut; feature: human-associated habitat; material: faeces | place: Denmark | collected 2008/2010
GGCTGTGGCGGCTCGGCAAACAACACGCTGTCTGCCCTCGCCTGCGGACGCCTTTGCCAGCCTCCCGCTCCGGGCACGCAGGCTGTCGGTTGTTCTTGTTCCGCTCCAAGCGATAATGCGCCTGTTTTATGAATGTTCGCGCAGTCCCCTAAAACCCGCCTCTTAGGCGGGCGAACGTTAGACGGGACGAAGTAGGCGAAGGCATCTGTCGGAGAGTTTTTGGTACTTTTTGCGGTCAAAAAGTACATAAGCTTCCGCGGGCGGAGACCGCGGTTAACCGCCGACCAAAAAGCGGCAAAGAACAGCAGGCGAAGCGTGCGAAATGTTTTGATGGCGAAGGAATGCGAACTCTCGCGGATTATTCCAGGTAGACCATCACGTTGCCGCTGATCTGCTGCAACGAGATTTCGCACAGTTTGGTGTTGTACTGCGCCGTGAGGATGCGCTCCTCGGCGTCCAGCAGGCTCTTCTGCGCCTCGCGCATCTCGATGCCCGGCAGGTCGCCCAGCAGGTAGCGTTCCATGGCGATTTCGTAATTCTCCTTGGCGGCGATCAGGTTCTCCTCCTCGAGCAGGATCACTTCGAGGTTGTTGCGGTAAGCCTGCCAGAAATTCGACAGGTCGGCGCGCAGCGACTGTTCCAGCCGTTGCTGCGTCAGCTGCGCGTTCTCGACGCCGATGCGGGCGTTGCGCTGTTCGCGGCGGCGGTTGCCGTCGAAGATCGTGAAGCCCACCTTCACCCCGGCGTTCAGCCCGAGCGTTCCCCGCGAAAGGTTCCCTCCCGTGCCGTAGCGGTTGTAGGTGTATCCGTAGCCCGTCGTGAGGTTCACATAGGGATAGTTCCGGGCCAGAACGGTCTTCAGGTCCAGTTCGGCCAGCGAACTGTCGTGCTCGGCCATCAGCAGCGAGGCGTTCGCCGAAAGGGTTTTGGCCAGCAGGTCGTTCCAGTCGAGCGTGGCGTTGACCCGGATCACCGAGTCGGGGATGCTGAACCTCTCGTCGAGGTTCTCGTTGGCCAGCAGTTCGTTGATGCGGATGCGCGAGGCGGTCACCAGTTCGTGCTGGGACATGTATTTCGAACTGTCGGCGTTGAAGTCGACGCGGGCTTGCAGCAGGTCGAGGCGCGAGAAGTTGCCCACCTGGACGCGCGCTTCGGTGATGCGCAGCCGCTCGCGCGAAAGCGAGACCGCATAGCGGAAGTTCTCCAGGCGCAGCGTCTGCTGGATGTAGTTGTAATATTCGGCCGTTAGGCTGGCCATGAAGTCCTCGATGGTGATGCGCGTCTTCAGCGCGCCCATCTGCTGCATCTCCTTCAGGCGTTTGTAGTTGGTGCGGATGCGCAGTCCGTCGAACAGCGTCCAGTTCACCGCCAGCCCGACGTTGGCCGTCTGGTCGTAGACGCCGGTCTCGGTCGTGGCGTCCCCGTTGCGCGGGGTGACGGTGCGGTCGTTGTCCAGCGTGCCCGTGTACCCGGCCGAGAGGTCGACCGTGGGGAGCATCCCGGCGTTTCCCGCCGTGGCGTTGTTGTCGCTGACGCGCTCTTCGTTGCGCACGATGCGCACGTCGTAATTCTGTTCAAGCCCGATCTCCAGACATTTGCGCAGGGTCAGCGGAGCGGACGCCTCCCGGGCCGGCGGCGCCTCCTGCGCTCCGGCGGCGCTGCCGATTCCCAGCAGCAGGGCCGCTAAAAATGCTATTTTCATGCGTCGTTGTGTTTCGATTTCTTGATTCGGTTCGTCGATACGTAGCTGTAAATGGCCGGAACGATGTAGAGCGTCAGCAGCGTCGAGACCACCATGCCGCCCACCACGGCGATACCCATGGCGATACGTCCGTTGGCGCCTTCCCCCGTGGCGACGGTCAGCGGCAGCAGGCCCAGGATGGTCGAGGCCGAGGTCATCAGGATCGGGCGCAGGCGTTGCAGCGAGGCCTCCTCGATGGCTCGCATCTTGTCCAGCCCGGCCTCCTGTTTCTGGTTGGCGAACTCGACGATCAGAATGCCGTTCTTGGCCACCAGTCCGATCAGCATGATGATGCCGATCTGGCTGAAGATGTTCATCGTCTGGTCCGCGCCCCACATGAAGACCAGCGCGCCGGCGATGGCCAGCGGCACGGTGAGCATGATCACCAGCGGGTCCTTGAAGCTCTCGAACTGCGCGGCGAGGATCAGGTAGATCAGCATGACGGCCAGGATGAAGGCGAACATCAGGCTCGACGAGCTTTCGCGGAACTCCTTCGAGTCGCCGGCCAGCGCCGTGCGGAAGTCGTCGCCGAGCGTCTCGTCGGCGATGCGGTCCATTTCGTCGAGTCCCTGCCCGATGGTCTTGCCCTTGGCCAGTCCGGCCGACACGGTGGCCGACAGGAAGCGGTTGTAGTGGTAGAGCTGCGGCGGCGCGACGTTCTCCGCGAGCGAAATGAGGTTGTCCATCTGGATCATCTCGCCCTTGTCGCTGCGCACGTAGATCGAACGCAGGTCGGCGGGCTTGTTGCGCTGCTGGCGGTTGATTTCGGCCAGGATTTCGTATTGCTTGCCGTTCATGTAGAAGTAGCCGAGACGCTGGCCGCTCAATCCGTACTGGAGCGTCTGGGCGATGTTGCGCGTCGAGACGCCCAGCAGGTTGGCCTTGTCGCGGTTGACCTCGATGCGCACCTCGGGCTTGCTGAACTTCAGGTCCACGTCGGCCATCTGGAACACGGGGCTTTCGTAAACCTTGCGCATGAATTCGGGCAGCACCTCCTGCAACCGTTCGAGGCTGGTGGCCTGGAGCACGTACTGCACGGGCATGCGCCCGCGGCGTCCGCCGAAGGTGCTCTGCTGCTGCACGAAGGCGCGGGCCTTGGTCTTCGAGCGCACGGCGGCCGAGATCTGCTCGGCGATCTCCATCTGCGAGCGTTTGCGGGTAGCGATGTCCGTCAGGGCGATGCGGACGTTGCCCGAGCCGCTCGACACGCGGGCTGTCACCGACGAGGCTTCCGGCACGAGCGAGTCGACCAGGCGGTTGATGTCCTCGGTGTAGTCGCGGATGTATTCGTAGGTGGCGCCCTCCGAGCCGCGCGTGTTGATCGAAATCTGCGAACGGTCCTCCAGCGGGGCCATCTCGGCCGGGATGGCGCTCCATAGCCAGCCGATGAGTCCCATCGTCAGCAGGACCAGCGGCAGGGCCAGCCACCGGCGGCGCAGGAACGAGGCCAGCGTGCGGCTGTAAAAGTCGTTGAGCCAGACGAAGAACGGCTCGGTTTTGCTGTAAAACCAGCTCTTCTTCTCCTGCCGCACGAGCAGCTTGGTCGCGAGCATCGGGGTGATCGTCAGCGCGGCGAAGGTCGAGATGACCACCGCGCCCGAGATCACCATGCTGAATTCGCGGAACAGGCGGCCCGTCATGCCCTCCATGAAGACGATCGGGAAGAAGACGGCGATCAGCGTGATCGAGGTCGAAATTACGGCGAAGAAGATCTCCTTGGCCCCTTCGATGCCGGCGTCGAAGGGCGTCATGCCCCGTTCGATGCGGATGTAGATGTTTTCGGTCATCACGATGGCGTCGTCGACGACCAGTCCCACCGAGAGCACCACGGCCAGCATCGACAGCACGTTGATCGAGAATCCCGCGGCATACATCACGAAGAACGTGCCGATCAGCGACACGGGGATCACGATGCAGGGGATCAGCGTCACGCGCCAGTTGCGCAGGAAGAGGAAGATGATGATGATGACCAGGATGAAAGCCTCGTAGACGGTGGTCCTCACCTCGTCGATCGAGGCGCGGATGAAGCGCGTGTTGTCGAATCCGTAGGAGGTGACCACGTCGTCCGGGAGGTCCTTCTTCATGCTCTCCATGCGTGCGTACACGGCATCGGCGATCTCGATGTGGTTGGCGCCCGGCTGGGGGATCACGACGACGCCCACCATCGGAATGCCGTTCATTTTCATGTAGCTGCGCGTGTCCTGCGGACCCAGTTCGGCGCGTCCCACGTCGCTCATGCGGATGATGCGGTCGGCGTCTTCGCGCACCACCAGGTCGTTGAACTCCCGCGTGGTGAGCATCAGTCCCATCGTGCGGATCGTCAGCTCCGTGGTGTTGCCCTCGATGCTGCCCGAAGGCAGTTCGACGTTCTCGCGGTCGAGGGCCGTCTTGATGTCGGTCGGGGTGATGCCGTAGCCGGCCATCTTCGCGGGGTCGAGCCACAGGCGCATCGAGTAGCGTTTTTCGCCCCAGATCTGCACGCCGCTCACGTCGCTGATGGTCTGCAACTGCTCCTTGACCGTCAGGTCGGCGATCTCGCTCAATTCGAGCAGCGACCGCTTGTCGCTCTGGATCGTGACCATCAGAATCGGCGAGGCGTCGGCGTCGGCCTTGGTCACGGTCGGGGGGTCGCAGTCGCGCGGCAGGTAGCGCTGGGCGCGCGAAACCTTGTCGCGAACGTCGTTGGCGGCGGTTTCGAGGTCCACCGAGAGTTCGAACTCGACGGTGATGCGGCTCTGGCCCTGGCTGCTGACGCTCGACAGCGAGCGGATGCCCGGGATGCCGTTGATGTTCTGTTCGAGCGGCTCGGTGATCTGGTTTTCGATCACGTCGGCGTTGGCGCCCGGGTAGGAGCACGAGACCGAGATGATCGGGTTGTCGACGCTCGGGAATTCGCGCACGCCGAGGTAACTGTATCCGATCAGACCGAATAGCAGGATGATGATCGTCAGCACCGACGCCAGGACGGGCCTCCGGATGCTCAGTTCGGAAATGTTCATGCGGCGGAGGGTTTATTCGACGGTGTCGAGTTTCACGGGAAGCCCCTCGCGCAGCTGCAACGTGCCGGAGGTGATGAGCGTGTCGCCGACGTTAAGCCCGTCGATGATCTGGATGCTCGAATCGGTCCGCAGTCCGGTTTTCACCTCCGCGGCGTGCGCCTTGCCTCCCTTGTAGAGGAATACCTTGTCGACGCCCATCTCCGGCACGAGGGCTTCGGTCGGGATGGCGATGGCGTCGGGAATTTCGTGCATGCGGATCTGCACCGTCGCAAAGCGTCCCGGCAGCAGTTTGCCCCGCGTATTGGGATACTTCGCCCGGACGGCCAGCGTGCGGGTGGCGATGTCGACCTTCGATTCGGTGGCGTAAACCGCGGCTTCGAAACGCTCCTGCCGTCCCTCGATGGTGAACGAGAGGCGCGTGCCGGGCTTGATCTGGTTGGCATAGCGTTCGGGGACGAAAAAGTCGATCTTCAGGGGCGAAATCTTCGTGAGCTTGGCCACCACGACGCTGGGCGAGGCGTAGGCGCCTTCGCTGACGTTGCGCAGGCCGATCACGCCGTCGAACGGCGCCCGCAGCTCCGTGAGCGCGATGTTCGACTTCACGATGTCGATGTCGGCGTTGAGCATCGCCAGTTCCGTGCGGGCCTGTTCGTAGGCCTCCTGGCTCACGGCGTCCTTTTTGAGCAGGGCGCTCTGGCGGTAAACGCGGTCTTCGGCCAATTTGAGCTGCGCCTCGTAACGCGAGAGCTGGGCCACGAGCGGCAGGTCGTTGACCTTGGCCAGCAGCTCGCCCTTGCGGACGACGGTGCCCTCCTGGAAGTTGATCGCCACGATTTTGCCCGAGGTTTCGAACGAGAGGTCCACCTCCTCGTCCGGCAGCAGGTTGCCCACCGTGGTGATGCCGTCGGTGAGCCGCTGCGGACGGACAATGCGTCCGTTGACGTTGAGGGTGCTCTGTCTGCGGGGCGCGATCGGCGCTTTGGCGGCGTCATCCGATGCCGGAGCTTTGTCGTTCAATAGATTGTAGAGGCCCAGGATCAGGCAGAATACCACGAGAACGATGGCCGTGATGATCCATTTCTTTTTCTTATTCATTGCGAGAGTCCGGTTTTGCGTAGGGTATTGTATGCAAAGATACGAAAAAGGCGGATGGATGCAAAACCGAATGGGCGTCCGGTTCTGGTGCCCTTTCCGACGAATAAAAGTGTCGTAACGATGCCGAAAATGCCCAAAAAGCGTGTTGACCGTCGGCTTTTGACAGCGAAACGAGCCGGTTGTTGAAATATGGAATTAGAAAACTTTGTCCGATTGTCCGGTTTCGGACGGGTGAAACGGAAAAATTCGGAGGTGAAATAATGCCGGCTTTACGCGTCACTGCATTTTTCGATCGTCTCGATGGCCGTGTTCATCGGGATTTTTCGGTTTACGCATTGGTTTAAATAAATTCCCGATTTCGCCGTGAAAACCGCTCGAAACAAGATGCGAAAAAACCGCCTGCAAATTGCAAGCGGCTGTAAACAACAGAGGGAAAAGCATTTGCCTTTCCCTCTTTGTGACACCGACAGGACTCAAACCTGTAACCTTCTGATCCGTAGTCAGATGCTCTATTCAATTAAGCTACGGTGCCGAATTGCGAGTGCAAATGTAGGGCAATGTTGATTAACAGATAGTTACGGTTGTGGATTTTGTCGATTAATTTCTCTTTTTCGTGCTGTTGCTCGGTGCGGTTTAAACATTGGTTTAAACATTTCGGGTAATTCGTTTATCCCAAAGTTGGGTTAATAAATTGAGTGAATTAGTTGATTTTTTGATAAATAGAGAAAGTGACAAACACTGTTGAAAGGGTAATTAAATAGCCCCTTGTTTTTAGTCTGTCACTTGTCGTTGTCAAAGGAAAACGCCGCATTTTTTCGGCCCTTTCTCCTTAACCTTTATAGATACGATGCAATTCAACTCCATCTTATTTTGCTATATTAAATATTCTGTCCTTATGTATCGTTTTTAGTTTTAGGAACTTATGAACTTTGTATAATGATAACATATCATTTTTTAGGCAATTTTCAATTTCTATTCGCAACTTGGCTAATTGGTGATAATATTCTTGTCCAATTTTTATATTATCCACAATATTATCTGTAATTTTATCATTGATTTCAAAAAAAGCTTCATTTAGCTTCTCCAAAGCATTAATCGTTTCTGGACTCAGCCATAAACTATTGGCTAATGCAAATGCCAGATTTGTTTGAAACTGAAAAAAATCGTTCGATGTATTTCCAAACATCATATAGTAACCACCGCCCTCTGTTGCGACAGCAACTTTCATAACATTTAATTGCGTTTCAATATATTGATAAGCAGTTATCCTTTTAGAAATAATTAATTTATAATAATCTCTTTTATAGCCTCTATCTTGTATCAACATATTGAGTAATCCCGAAATGATTGCTGCAACGATAGATCCTATTGCGACGCTCGATAAGATTATAGTCCAATTCATAAATAAAATGTTTGAGGTTGTAAAGTTAGTAAATTTCGCCACAAAATAGATGCAAATAGTTTTCGCAGAATCCCGCTAACGGGAATTTCATTACCTCGTTCCGTCCGTCGGGCGTGGTGTATTGGAATAGGATTGTATCGGCTTTCACGTGGTAGTCGAACAAATTTACCTTTTCACCCGTTCCCTCAATTTGTGCCTCGTTAGCCGTCATTGTGCCGATTATTCCGTCCATATCTTCGAGTTCGCACTTTCATCCGAATATGTATTGTCGATTCTTTGTTAGGACAATTTCGACGGGCTTTGTAATGTCTGCCATATTAGGGGCAAACATGTAGATAAATGTTTCGGGAAATATTTCGTCTTTGGGTTTTCCTACAAGCAGGACTATTCCCTCTGTTTGGCTCCATTTAACCGCCTTTTGGATTATCTGTTTATCCTCTCATGCGTCGGTCTTTCATTCTGTTTTCGGTTGTTTGTATCTGTTCATTTTAGCTAAAATTTAATTGTTATTTATCTTTATAAAGATAAGATTATTAGCGGAATAAACAAAACAAGAAAGTGACAAACTCTGCAAAAGGGTCTTATAGACTAACCTTTTCACAAAGTCTGTCACTCCCGAATCAGAATATCAGCAACAATAAATTTCGGCTATATCTTGGGTGCTAAACCCTATTTCCGCTAATTCAGTCAATTTATCTTTTGCTAATGTTGGAGATGTCGCATTTATTGTTATTCTACCAAATGAACACTTTTCATTTGCGCAATATGATTTAATAATGTTTTCTGCATCTGTATTAATCCGAACGCTAATCGTTATATTATCTCCGTATCTTTTATAAGCATCGGATGTTGGTATAAAAGAAATATTGATTGTTCGGTTTATATATTTAAGGAAAAACTCCTCTTTGGATAAATTATGATTATTCTGTATGTATTTAGCTAATTCATGTTCTATTTTCCCAATATTGGATTTACTATAATCGGAATTGTGTTGTGCCGTATGCCAGCAAGCTGTTAGCATATCTAGTTGACTTATTTTCATCGTTCAGTTTTATTCAAAATCATATCCAATAATTTCACGAGTATTTAGATGTGTAATAGCTTTGTATTGTTCAACGGAGTTCCGAGGAACATAAACTTTTGTTGAAGTTACTCCTACAATAGTTCCTACTCGTCCTCCCTCTGAATTTTCATCGGAAATGGTTGGAGGATTTGTCGATTTGAAGTAAATATTTTCAGCTTTAAAACTTAATCCGTATGGCCCGATTAAAGTAACACTTGCTGGAATCGTAATGCTTTTTAGAAAATCACAATATTGAAAAGCACCTTGTCCGATAGAAGTTAAACCTTCGGGCAAGGAAATAAAAGCCAAACTACTTGGAAAACCATAAGGTTCATTATTCAACCACTAGTATTTACAACCAGTTATTACTCAATATTTTGCAAGTAATAAGTCAGAAATATGGTCATAACCTTTAAGGGTGCATTCTAAAAGGCGAAGATTTAACATTTTTATTGTTTCTTAACGCTCAAAGCGTGTCAATAAAGGGTGTTTCTTCTCTTTTCAGTTCTTTTTGCCGTTTGATATTTCCATCATTCCACGTTTTCGGCACAAAGGTACGACAATTTTCTGGAACGGCAAAAGTACACTCTTATCAATCTATTATTTTGGAGGGAGTGAAATCTGCCACTTGCCCAATTTCTCCCTGTCGAAAATAATAAGACTCTGAAAGATTTGAGAACAGTTTGAATGATAGGTTGTCAAATTTGAACCTTTTATTTATGCAGTTCTTTGTTTCTACTATTTCGTCAGTCGTTTATCTCCGTTGCCGGATGCAGTTTTCAGCCAAAACCTTTTCGTATTCAAAATGAGGTTTGGCTACCTTTGCATCCGAAAACGAAGATAGGCGGCAAACGAAACGGATTGTTTTGTGAAGACTTATATCTACTATTTACTTTATAACACTCTAAGAACAAAAAATGTGCAGCAAATGCTAAAAAATGCTTTCAAAAATGCTGTTTGGATGATATCACAGAGTATTACTACATCACTTTCTCAAATATAAAATACTCATCGTGACACGCTTCGCCTGTTAGCGAACGGGCGGGGTCGACATGTGCCTTGTTGAAGAATTCTACAATCTTGAAGCCGCACTTGTTCACATAGAAGTGAATATTGCGTTTCTCAAAATATGGAGTAATCAATCGCCAAACCTTGGTGTTGGGATATAATCTTTCAATCGCGTGCCATATCTGATACCCTAATCCCTTACCATGGTACTCGGGGTAGATGTAGAACAATTCAGCAGAGTTGTGCAGCGTCGCAGTATCCGGCTTTATGGAAATGCCTCCCACTTTGACACCATCGGCATATACTGCGTATGTTTCACAGCCAGGGTCTAATACTATTTCCAGTATTTCATTACTTGATATAATATCCTTACCATCTTCGGGCTTACCGAATGTTTCGATGACTGCAATGGAGAATATTTCACATACATCATCGCAAAAGCCTTTGTAATCAGTCTTTTTAAGTCTGTTGAATACAATTTCCATAATCTAAAATTATTTACCTCCACCCAAAGCATGGTAAAGTTTTATGATGCTCTGTATCTCGTCGAAGCGGTCTTGGGCAACGGCTTGCTCTGCACTGAGCAGGTTTTGTTGGGCAGTCAATACCTCTAAATAGTTGGCAGAAGAGTGGCGCATCAGGAGTTCTGTTTTGCGAACCGCCTCCTGCAAGGTTACCACTTGGGCGTTATCTATGTCGAGTTTCCTGCGAGCCGTTTGCAAGGCTGTCAGGGCATCGTTTACCTCCGCACCAGCATTAAGCAGCGATTGTTGAAAGTTGAGCACCGCCACCTCCTGCTCCGCCTTGGCAATCTTTAGGTTGGCGATATTGGTACCTCTATTGAACAGTGGCTGCACAAGCGAGCCTATGGCGTTAAGTAGCCAGCCCGCAGGGTTGAGCTCTACGCCTCCTGCACCATATGTCCAGCCGAAAGTTCCTGAAAGGTTGATTGATGGGTAGAAGGCTGCTCTGGCTGCGTTGGTAGCATAGAAGGCTTGTGCCAACTGGTGTTCTGCCATTCTTACATCGGGACGGTTGGCGAGTAGCTGCAAGGGAACACCCACAGATAACTCCGAAGGAAACTGTTGGTCGGTAAGGCAGCCTCGCTGTATAGACGTGGGAGTTGTAGCCAAAAGTGTGCAGAGGGCATTCTCGCTCTCCTTGATGCTCTTTTCGATGGATAGGATTTCGCTCTCCAACGCCATACAGTTTGCCTTGGCTTGAAGCACTGCGGCATCGGTTACGCCACCGCCTCCTCGCTTCAAAGATTCAAGTACCCGAACACTCTTTTGCCAACTTTCAAGGGTCTGCTTGCTGATGCGCAACTGCTCATCGAGCATAAGCAATGTGTAATATCCGTTGGCTACGGTTGCTACAAGGTTTGTCTGCACAGCCTGTGCGTATGCCTTACTCGATTCAAGAGCCTCTTGGGCACCACGCTTGGCGTTGGTGGTCTTGCCAAAGATGTCTATCTCCCAACTCGCCGAAGCACCGATTGTATAACTCTTCGATGCAGTGCCACCCGACTTACCGACAGTTCCCTCGGCAGATACTCCGACCGAGGGCAGATAAGATAGTCGGGCATTCATCAACACCGCCTCGGCCTGTTCGGTGCGAAGATATGCGGTGCGAAGGTCGGTGTTACGCACCAATGCAGTATCAATCAACTGCTGCAGATGTCTATCTTGAAACAGCTCACGCCACGACAGCGAAGCGATAGTTGTTGTATCGGCAGTGATATACGCCTTGCCGAACAGGTTCTTATCCACCCCAGTTGTCTGCGGGAACTTTCGATATACGCTACATCCCGAAAGCATTACTGCAAGGACTATGTATAGAATTGCTCTCTTCATCTCTATTCCTTTTTTGTGTTCTCCTTTTGCTGTTTAAGCAGTGCAATTTTATTTATCTCTTCAATAATCATCGGGTCTGCAGACTCCTTGAAAACTACGGGCTTAAACTTCTCCTGCAATGTTTGGAACACGACAAATAGTGTAGGTACAATAATGAGCAAGCCGATAGTTCCGATAAGCATACCACCCACAACACCCGTGCCGATGGTACGGCTACCGTCCTTGCAGCCAGATGGCCGGCCTACCGTTGGCACCTGCACCCGAAGCAAACATCAGTGGCAGCATGCCGAATATCATCGTTAGTGAGGTCATAAGTATTGGGCGTAGTCGCATCTTGGCGGCAAAGAATGCCGACTGCTTGAGCGACATACCAGCCTCACGGCACTGTGTTGCATACTCCGTAAGGAGGATAGCGGTCTTTGCCAGCAGACCGATAAGCATTATCAATCCGATTTGCAGATAGATGTTATTCTCTATGCCAAATGCCCAGGCAAAGAGGAATGCACCCGCCAAACCAAACGGCACGCTTAAAATGATAGCCATAGGTATAAACAGGCTCTCGTAGAGTGCCACCATAATCAGATAGACGAAGAATATACAGATAGCAAAGATGATGACCACATTGCTGCTCGATTCATTCTCCTCACGGCTGATACCGCTAAACTCAATACCATATCCTGCTGGGAGCTCCTTGGCGGCAATCTCCTTAATAGCACGGATGGCATCGCCCGAGCTGCTGCCTTGTGCCGAGCTACCCGAAACGCCTATGCTGCTAATCATATTGAAGTTGTCAAGCGATTGAGGCATATACTCCCTCGTGATACTCAGGAACTGGCTTGCAGGTAGCATATCACCCGACTCGGAGCGCACAAAGAGTTTGTCGAGTGACTGCACATTATTGCGGTCATCGGGGCGAAGCTGCATTGTCACCTGATAGACCTGGTTATAGAGGTTGAAGTTTGAAATGTAGGAACTACCCAAGAATGCAGCCAACTCATTGAGCAAAGCCGATGGGGCAACGCCAAACTTCTTGCATCGTGAGAAGTCCACCTCCACCTTATATTGTGGATAGTTGATTTCGTAAGCCGAGTAGGCGTCCTCTATCTCTGGGCACTCGGCAAGTCGTTCGATAAAGCGTTGGCTAACATCGAAGAAGGTGTTGATACCACTACCGTTATGGTTGAGTATGGAGAACTCAAAGCCTCCACCTCTGCCATAGCCATCAATCATACCAGGTGCCGAGACAAAGCTTTGAGCTTCGGTCTCCTCGGCAAGTATGGCCTCAATCTTCCCTGCTACACCCCACGAGGAGTGCTCATCACCCTTTCTCTCACTCCACGGGCGAAGTTGTATCTGTATCATACCCATATTCGAGCCTCCCAAGCCAACAACGCCACCAACAGACTCCACCTCGGGAAGTTGCTGTATGCGGTCTGAAACACGCACAAGCACCTCTTCGGTAGTTGCGGCCGTATATCCTGGCGGTGTGGTGAAGTCCACCATCAGCGAACTCATATCCTCATCGGGGATAAAACCTGTTGGCACTGCACGCATCAGACCTATGCTGAGCACAATGGCAACAACGACTAACGCTCCCACTAGCCACTTGCGACGAATAAATGCCATAGCAACACCAGCATAGCGACTCATTAGCGACTTGAATGCAGCATGATATGCAGTATGTACTCGGCTTGAAAAGCTTCTCTTGTTTTCACCACGAGGCTTCAAGATAAGAGCACACAAGGCGGGTGCAAGGGTTAGTGCTACAATGAGCGAGATGCCGACCGACACCGCCATTGTCAGACCAAACTGCTTGTAGAATATGCCACTTGTTCCGCTGATAAACGATACGGGGATAAAGATTACCATAAACACCAAGGTCGTGGTGAGCAAGGCCGCAGTAAGTCCACCCATCGCATCAACCGTAGCCTTGTAGGCAGATTTATATCCTGCATCGAAACGAGCCTGTACCGCCTCAACCACGACGATAGAGTCATCCACCACCGTACCGATAACCAAGACCAGCGCAAAGAGGGTGAGCATATTCACCGAAAAGCCCGCCACAGCCATAAAGGCAAAAGTTCCGATAAGCGACACGACAATGCCCAATGCAGGAATTAGCGTAGCACGAAAATCCTGCACAAAGAGATATACTACGATAAGCACCAGCAGAATCGCAAGTAGCAGTGTGATGACCACCTCACGAATCGAGGCAAAGAGGAAATCGTTGGTATTATCGAAGGTGATGATGCGTATGTCTTTAGGTAGATTCTGCTCTGTCTCGGCAAGGAGTTTGTCAATATCCTGATTGATGCGTGTAGCATTTGACCCCGAAACCTGGCTGATGCTACCCATCACACCTGCGTGACCATTTATACGGTTGATATATGAGTAGTCAGATTGTCCTAACTCCACATCGGCTACATCTTTAAGGCGTAACTCTTCGCCAGAACTCTTTGATGCCAGTACCAAATTCTCAAACTCTGCCACATCCTGCTTACGACCCGTATAGCGCAGAGTGTATTGATACAAACCGTTGCTGTTCTCGCCAACAGAGCCGATGCTTGCCTCAATGTTCTGCTCCTCCATCAAGGCTGCTATGTCGCTTGGAACAATGCCATATCGACTCATAGCATCGGGCTTGAGCCACACTCGAAGTGCGTATTGTCCACCCCACACCTCAACCTTGCCGACACCCTGAATACGGAGCAGTGCTGGGCGTAGATAGTTGTAGAAGTAGTTGCAGAGGAAATTCTCGTCGTATGTGCCGTTTGGGCTCTCCAAAGCCAATATGCGCAACTGACCTGGCTGGCGTTTCTCCACGCTCACACCATATTGTAACACTTGCGCAGGGAGCATAGCCTGTGCCTGAACTACACGGTTTTGTACATTCACTGCTGCCATATCGGGGTTAGTACCCTGCTTGAAGTAGATGCTTATAGATGCCGAGCCATTGCTTGCCGATGATGTCATATAGGTCATATTATCGACACCATTGATAGCCTGCTCCAATGGAGCTAACACACTCTTTTGTACAGCCTCGGCACTTGCACCAGGATAACTCGCCCATATATATATTGTTGGAGGTGCCACATCGGGATACTTCTCGATTGGCAACCTGCTAAGCGATATCAAGCCCAGCGATACAATCATCACGCTGATAACAATAGAGAGCAGCGGACGGTCTATGAAAGTCTTGATTTTCATTCTCTCTACTCTTGTTTTGGTTGAACCTCCATACCCTCTTTTACATAGCCAGCACCCTCGCTGATGATGACATCGCCAACATTTAAGCCACTAACGACAATGTAGTTAAGACCATCGGATAGAGGCTGAACGCTGATAATTGCTGAGTGTGCAACGCCATCAACGACCTTGTAGACATAGGTCTTATTCATAATCTCGTAGGTCGCCGTTTGCGGTATGACTATCACATCTTTGTGTGTTTGCGGCACAATGAGGCGACCAGTGCTTCCTGTCAGCAATATACCATCTGGATTTGGGAATACGGCACGAGCCGACAAAGCTCCCGTACTCTTCTCTACCACACCACTTATGCTCTCTACCTTGCCCTGCAACGAATAGTTATTGCCATTGGCCATCTGGATAGATACAGGAGGGAATGCCTCAGCTACCTTGTCAAATGAGCCTTGCTGCTGCATACGAGAGACCATCTCTCGCTCGGTCAAAGAGAAATAGACATACATCTGCTCTGTGTCTGATACGGTTGTGAGCGGCTGAGGGATAGATGGCCCGACTAATGCTCCTGCACGATAAGGAAGCGTACCCACAACGCCATTGCAAGGACTCTTCACCTCGGTATATGAGAGGTCGTTTCGGGCATTGGTCTCCTGTGCTTTTGCCTGCTCCAATCCCGCTTTTGCAATCGCCAATGTGTTATTTGCCATTGCAAGGTCGTATTCCGATATCACCTCCTCGTTGAAGAGAATTACCTTGCTATCGTAGTCAAGTTGCGCAACATCCACCTGCGCCTGGGCTGCATTGACATTTGCTGTAGCAGTACGCAATGCTGCCTGATATGGCACTTGGTCGATAATAAAGAGTACCTGCCCCTGCTTTACTCGCTCACCCTCCTTGACTAACAACTTTGAGATAGTACCAGACACTTGAGGGTAAAGCTCCACAACCTGTCGTCCCTGTATGGTTGCAGGATAGGATTCGGTTGTCTCAATAGTGCTTCGGCTTACACTAATAACTGGATATTCGGCAGGAGCCTCCTGCGCATCCTGATTACTACCGCACGCCATAAGTAGCACTGCGAACAACATTAAAGAGTAGTTTTTGAACTGCATAAATTCCCTTGTTACAAATTTTGCAGCAAAGGTACTTTGTATATTCGGTAGCAGGGGTAAAAGAAATAAGACAAGTACTCTTTAATCAAGTATGGTACTTTTCCGAACAAACGCTCTTTAATTAAGATAAAACCACTAAATTTGCGCTGTTATGAGCATATTGAATAGTAGTGAAATATCAGAAGTGAAGGCTTTCAGGAGTAACTTGAAGACTTCAATTGGTACTCCGATTGAGAATAGCGGTCTTGTACTTATTCTCTGCGTGGAGGGGTGTGCCGTGTTATCGATAAACTTCAAAGAGTATTCGTTCCGAAAGGGCGATATTGCTATTATCCCCATCGGAATGAAATTGATACCACTTAAGACCTCTTCGCTATTTCAGGCTGAGATTAGATGCGTGACGGAGCAACATTGCGAAGAGATGGAGTATAGGATTTCGGATATTCCTTTCTGGAATTTTATGATGGAGCACCCCATATTGCACCCAACCTCTATCCAATACAATATGTTGAGTGGATGGTTTGCTCAGATGCAATGGGCTATGAGTGACCGCTCTTTCTCGTTCTATAACGAGACGATATCAAGCGGTATCTTTACTCTCTTTATGATGATATATAAGGAGGTGAAAGCGTATGTGCAAGAGCCTGACAAGGAGCAAACTGGCAGCCGTACTATGCAACTGTTTACTGCTTTTACAAACCTCGTTACCCGTTACCACAAAAGAGAGCGAGAGGTTGCCTACTATGCCAATATGCTCTCCATCACGCCCGACTACCTGAATAAGGTGTGCAAGATGCACTGGGAAACAACGGCCAAGGAGTATATCGATTGGCAGGTGGTAATGGCTATTAAGAACTATCTCACCTGTACCGACCTCTCGATAAAGTGTATAGCAGCGCAACTAAACTTCGATGACTCATCGTATATGTGCCGCTTCTTCAAAAAGCAGACAGGTTTGTCGCCATTGGAGTATCGAGACAATGAGTCTATATACAGAAATAATAGCCACTGATAAATTATAATGTAGGAAAATTATACATATTCGAAATCGATGAAAAGTGATGTGCTTGCTGATACCTGCTGTTTTGATGAGTATTGGAACGTATTTGTTTAAAGCATGCTCAGTAAGCCCATTGAATACCACACCTTCTTTTAGTGGTTTCCCCAATAGTTTAACAGTCGACTCTGATAAAGGCAATCTCACCTTATTCTGTGTTTTATGAATAATTAGCGTCATATATGCATTCTTTTTGGACCGTAAGTGAAGATTACGCCAATCAAGAGCAAGGATATCGCTTCTTCTAAGACCAGTATATATTGCAAACAGAGTAGGCGACAACACGGCAACAGTCATAAATTGTACGAATGCCGCCACAATCGCAGTTGCGGAAGGAGCCACTGACGTAATATACGTGGGTGGTATTGCGGGTACAAACATTCTTGGAACCATCATGGGCTGCATCAACACGGGTGCTATATCAGGCAATTGTTATGTCGGTGGTGTAGTAGGTCGGAACAGTAATAGTATCGGAATTGTTATAGCTTGTAGTAACAAGGGGGTAGTAACAGGCTCAGACCGAACAGGCGGTATTATAGGTGCCTACGAAAATTCCTCTAAAGCTTACGGTTCGTGGACCATTACCACCACTGAATCCGATACAACCATTGATGGAATAGGAAATATAAATCTTACTAACATTGGTTGCTTTAGCGGCGACGCTGCCACTATCAACAGCAAGGTGGAAGATATGAACGCTGCCATTGATGATTATAACGCCTCGGCAGCCGAAGGCAAGACCTGTCCTTACACTTGGCAGGCTGATACCGATGGTTATCCTACGCTGGTAAAGAGCGAATAATCAATTATAGGGCATGCAGCATTGGGTTGCCGTATGCTCACTAACCTCCCAAGCCAGGCGGGAGTAAGTGCTCGGCAAGAGTATTAACTTACTCAAAAACACACCAGTCTCACATCGCAGTGATGAGGTGTGAGGTACAAGCAGCCCGCCATTTTCTGACGGGCTGCTATTAGATAAGAAGAGCTTATGAGCAATAACGAAAACAAAAGCATTACACCATCATGCTTTTTAATCTCGCTTTCCGGGTAATTTGTCAATAAAGGCATGCTTCACCATGACATAGGCATGCTGTGGGTCAAACTGATCGGCATCGGCTCGAAGGAGTATATCTGTGTCATCAAGAAATTCGGTGTCTTGAAGCTTCAGTTCCATATTCTGCACAAACTGCTTATATGTCGGCGCTTTCTCTACCACAAAATCCATATACTTGTTGTAGCATTCAAGCGTTTTTTCGATATTTATGTTCCCATAATCCAACGCAACCTGCATATCAAAAAGGTCACGTCCTTTCTTCCGCTGATATAAAGCTCTCAGTTTCGTACCCATCAATTCGTCAAGAGCATAGGTCGTTATCTCACATTCACCGCTAAACCATTTGTTGTTTACCTCGAACGGAACTTTCTGGAATCCCATTACACTGAAATGCTCCTTACAATTTATCTCTACCTTTAAGCGTATAGGTTGCACTGGAGGTATTTCTGACTCCATTCGGAACAGCATGGTATTATTGTGTCTTTTAGGCTTGATTACTTTATCGGGCATCCAGCTCAACACCTCGCCCAATCGGAATAAGATAGGCTTGATTGGGCCAGGATTTATTTGCACTAAATCAATATCCTCGCTATATCTGACTTGAGGCGAAAGGTATAATTTGTGCAAGGCTGTTCCACCTCTGAAAGCCAATTGCTCTCTCAGAAAATCATCGCTGAATATATCTACCAATGCACGGCTGATAATCAAATCTTGCTCAACCATTGCAAAATCCGTCCATGGAACAAACTCATTCCATGCCATTATGGAAGCTCTATCTATCATAATTCATCAATTTCAATGTCAATATTCATGTTTACTCTCCATCGGTTACTCCCTGTATCATCCGATGCCAGATGTTCGGAACTCATAAGCACGGCATTAAAATAACCATTCCGCTTTTTCATTATGTCGTATAATTGGTCTGCCTTATCTTGCTCAAATAAGACAAACTCCAACAAGTATCCAAACCGTTGCATTGCTGTCGTTGTGGTATATGGAAGAACCCCTTCCATTTTTGGCATATCAAGTACATCCACCAATTCGGCAAGAACGGTGGCAGCCCTTTGATAACCTCCAATATTTGATGCAAACTGAACAATATCCACAGCAGTCAGCTCTGCTGATGAGTAATTTATTCGACCCATTTCAGCATTTCGGATTTCGATCAGTTCATTTGGTATCTGCTGACGGTAATTCCAATTCAGAAGCGAGTTCTTATTTGAGGTTCTTGGTCTTGGTCCTGTAGTTACAATCTGAGTCATCATTGCTCTCTGGTGTGAAGCTCCGTATATGGCAGCAGCAGAAAGCAATCCCACATAGTAAGGCTTGCCAAGATACTCCATCAGTTCATTGATGTAATAAGTCGGTGGCACTACTCCCTTTAACTGGTATTGGATGGGAATGATTACATAAAAGCCTTTATAAACGTTTTGAATCCTCTTAGACAATGTAAGTCTGTTGATATCTGTTTTCAGCGTCTTATCAGAACGTTCATCAAACACACATCGGATTTCTTGAAAAGAGAATGTGGTAATTCCTCTTTGTTCTTGCTCCTTTATCCAATCATTCAAACTCATATTCGGTTTATTTGTTGCAAAGGTAAACAAAAAACGCTTACCTTTGCAACTTTTCCAATGAATTTTATCATCTAAGTGTGCCTTATTACAATTTTATTGAGTTCCCACGTTTCTGAGTCTGTTCATATCTGCCTATGGCGATATCATCCACTTCACGGGCAGCCTTGCGGTATTCGCTGTTGGATAGATTCTCTTTCTTGTCTGCCGTGAACACGAGGAAAGTTCCGATAGCTCTGTAATCCTCCTTGTCTTTGCCAAAGGCTTCCATCACACTCTTGATGGTCTTTGCCTCCTCTCGGCTGAAGATACTACGATATGTATCTTTGGCAAAGTTGATGATTGAATCGACTGCTTTTCTGAAGGTGCCATTACTTTGCATCAGGATTCTTGTAAATATCCTCAGCATCTTGTCTCTCCATGACAGACGGTCTTTCAGATTGCGGATTTCATCATCCTTTTTAAGTACAGCATTGCGAACGGCACTTTCCATCTGCTGTGCAACTGATTTCTTATAGGCTTCGAGCTTAGCGGTTTCTGCCTGTGTTCGTTTGCGTTCTTCGGCTATTGCTTCGTGTGCTTCTGCCAAGTCAAGTTTCAAGTCCTCAATATCGCCTTTCAAGGCTTTGGATTTTCCCGTAGCCCAATCTGCCACTGCACCGAGCAACTGGCTTCCTTTCTCTTTGTTCAGTTTGGAGCGTTTATCACTGATGGCTTTGTCAAGCATTTCGCTCTGCTTTTCTTTTTGCAGGGCTTCATCACGTAGAGCTTGTGTTATACTCTCTGCTTCCTGAACCTCCTGCTCGGCAACCTTCACCTGATACTCTTTGTATCGCCTTACGGCATCCAAATTGCGGAGTTCGGATTTCTGCTTCTCAAGAATGAAGTCGTTACGTTCCAGATGTTCCTTGCCTGTCTCGGCTTTCGATTGTCCTCGCTCCATTTCAAGAATCTCGGATGCTAATGTCTGCATTTCCATCATATCGTTATCATTAAGTTTGCAGCTCTTTCCTGTGTCGTGGTTCATCCAGTCGAACACGATATGGGCATGGTAGTTCGGTTTGAACCATCTGTCCCCAATTTTGAAGCTCTCCTTATCGTCAGCATCGGGTTCGCCAGGGAGCCAATGCCCTTCATCCTTGTGCATGAAAATCTGTATCGGAGTGATACCCCAACGCTGTTCGCATATATCACAAAATCTGCGAAGATCATTCAAGGTGGTATCTGCTTTGATAAGCAATACTCCTTCACGGATGGGCGAGCACCCGGCCACCTTGATAATCTTTCCGTTTTTACCTTTGCGTTCACGTTCCTTTTCCTGCATCGCACGCCCGGTCTTTTCCTTAACCATACGCTTGATGTTGTCATAATGCGTCTGCAAAGCGACATTGCCGAAACTGGGATTTATCCACTGCTCGTTATCGGCAGAGAGTTCGGGTACGATATAGATTTTGGAGTCCCCGATGTTACGCATGTATTCGGGAGTCCTGCGGTTATGAGCCTCGCTTGATGTGATATTGCAAGGCTTAATATGTATACTGCTTTTTGTTGCCATAGTTATTCTTTTTTATATTGGTTACAATTTGTTTGTTTGGTCACTTGGTCATTGTGTCGTTTGCTTCCGCTATCGGTCTGTCTGTCGTGACCAACAGATACACGCCGCACAATTCAAGCGAGCTTCTTTCTGTGGGGTTGCTCTTGCGACCTTTGGCTGCACTCGGCATAGTTCAAGCAAGCTTGACTCTGCTCTCGTTTGCACAAGGGTTCTTAGGGGTACAACCCATAAGCGGAGATTGCAAAGAGAGGGTCACTCTTTGCTCTGGGTTCTCAGGGGAGAAACGCCCTGAGTGGGTTATTAGGGCAAAGCCTTAATCCCCTCGGGAGAGCCCACAACTACGGAAGCGAAGCGTGTAGTTATAGTGGGCTACTAACCAATATAAGATATAATATATCTATAAATCAATATATTATAACGTGATTTATGATAATAAGTAACAAAAACGAAACAACAATATAATTTATTTGTTTGCTGTCTTCAAATGCAATATTCTTTCGCCATGGAATGTGGAGTCATGACTTCAATATAAAAATACCACCCATACATCATACAGGTGGCATCCTTATTATTTATTCAATTATGGAAAGAAGTAAATCTTTAGTATCTACTTCTAGACATTTGGCAATAAGAACTAAATCATCCAAACTCGGCTGAGTTGTGTTGGTACACCATTTGGATATTGTTGCTTCATTTTTACCTAATTGAGCTGCGAGCCAACGGTTAGTCCGTTTCTTTTCAGCTAACACTACTTTAAGTCTATTGATTTCTTTCTTCATTTGCTCTTTTCAATTTTCTTTTTGTACGTTATTTTAAGTACACCTCTCACATTGTCTATTTCTATGCTACCCAAGCGGTTCAGAACAGATTGTCCCAATAAAAGAGGAGCAGTCTGATTATGGACAACTGATGCGCGAATGTTATTCAGGTTTAATTCTCCAAAATTCACATTATGAATATTAAGGACTGTACCAGCACTTATCTCTCCGTTTGCCATCATATAATTCTGTTTGCCTATTACATCTGTTGATTTCAAATAGCCGTTCTTCATCATAAAGGTAGCTTCAACTGATGAAATCGAAACATCCGATGCTCCGGTATCGAAAACAAAATATAGTGGCAGATCGTTTATCGAACATTTCACCTTACAGACTCCATCCTCTTTAGTGAAAGGAATTTCCGCAATATAATCTTCATAAGTCACATCAGCAGCAATATCCTCTGCTATTTCCGATTCAAATATCTTTTTATATTGTTCGACCAACTCCCTGAATTCAGGCATTTGTCTTATCGCATTCAGGTCATTATCCATTTCCATATGAGCAAAACGTCGGTAACCTTTTTCAAATGCTATCCGCAAAAAATCAACAGCTTTTTCCAATTCGCCCATTCTTGAATGAAGACATGCCGCATCATAGTAGTTGCCAGCATTATCGGGATCAATAGCAATTACTTTATCCATAAAATCAATTGCTTTTTCCTTTTCTCCCAAGCCCCAATAGGCATATTGCGCACACGAGCCATTGTTCGGAATAGTATCAAGTTCTATCACTTTCTGAAAATCCGCCTTTGCAGATTGAGTATCGTTTTTTAAAGCATACATATCTCCTCTCCCCAAATATGCATAAGCGTAACCTGGCTCTAAAATGATTGACATGGAATAATCTTCAATGGCTCCATCGATGTCTTTGCTATTGTCCTTGTACCAGCCACGACGATAATACCCTCCGTAAAATTCAGGATCGTGATTCACATATTTATCCAATTCTGCGATTGCATTTTTCACGTCACCGGATTCATACAATAAATCAGCCTTGGCCATTACAAAGTCATAATCAGTTGAGTCCAAAGCTATAGCATGGTCTATGTGTTCCAATGCCAAAGGAAAATTCCCCATTCCACTATAACAATTTGAAATCCTGTATGCCGTTATAGGAGAAAGATCCTTTTCTTGACTACTGATATAATATTCTATGGCTTTGTGATAAGTACCACTTCGTTCATAAACCACTCCCAAACAATACGGCCAATAATCACTGTTTGGATATTTTGCGGATTGTATTTTCATTTTTGCTACCAATTGAACCATGGCAGAATCGGCAACTTGTTGCATCAAATAAAAAGCTTTATCATCCCCATCTATATCAAGTGCGTGGATAATATCATCAATGGCTTTGTCATATTGTTTCAGTCCCAAATAACTTTCAGCCCTGAAAGAATATCCAGAAGAATAGTCGGAAGCTAGTCTGGTCACATAATCAAATTGCTCTATCGCATCGCTGTATCTTTTTTCCGCATTGGCATTTCGCCCAATTCCCATATATCCCATTACGCTACCCGGATCAATGGATATAATCTTTTGATAATCCTTATCTGCCAGATTATATTTTCCCATATAGTAATAGAGATTGGCTCGTTTTTCATACACATCGGTATCATCGGGAGTTTCTTTTATGGCAGATGAGAAATCGGCAAGAGCCTTTTCTGTTTCATTAAGACTTACATAAACTTCTGCACGAACAATATATGCAAAGGCTCTATATTGTTTGTCTTTTTTAGGGATATTCTTTACTGCCAAATCAGCGGCGGTTAATGCACGTCCATATTCTTCCTGATAATTCCGTATAGTTGCAATCCAAACCAATGCATATCCGTTATTTGGATTATCATCTAATTCTTTGTTCAGGTATTCAAGTGCTTCTTCTGCGTCATTGTTCTGAATAGCCTCTACACCACGATTGTAATTGTATGTGTCGGGGCGTTTGATATTTTGAGAAAAAGCAATTTGCGATCCTAAAACTAGTGAGACTAATGATAATAATAAAATATTTCTCATTATAAACAATTACTTAAACATTTATGGTACAAATAAAGAATCGAATTTGTTCAAAAAATTAATCTAATAGCGAATTAAAGTCAGCTGGTTTTTTATCCGAATGAGTTTGTAATCGATCCAGGGCCTCCTTTATTTTGTCATTTAAGTACCTTATGTTCCAATCACCTTCATAATACTGGAGATAGTATGACATTGTTTGTATTCTTCTGATGTACTTTTCTTTATATTCATCAACGCCAAATGGACTGGTTCTCTCAATATCATCCTGTGCTTGCTTTAAAATAGACTGAAACTCTCTATAAGCAGGTTCATAATCTCTTAGAAGTTTCTGAACAATCGAAAGTTCATTTTTCAACTCGTTGTTATATATTCTGTCAAAATATGTGATTGCTTCATCAACACTTTCTTTGTCAAACTTCTCATAAAGCCATCTGTTGGCAAGTTTAACCATACAAGTATCTACGAATCCAATATTTGATTGGATTCGCAATATCTCATTATCTCTTGTCTCAATTTCTGTTGACATCGAATCCCTAAGAAAAGCTATACGTTGATTACTTCTAATAGATAGGTCAGCGATTGCGTTCTTTAATGAATCTATTGTTATCATATTTTTGGTAGCAACACTATCTCTATCCATCAGCTGGATTTCCAAGGAATCAATAACTATTTGCATACTATCAATTGATGCAATCAGTTCTTTTTCTGTCTTACTCTTTTCTTTTTTAGATTGACCATATGTAAATGACTGACCTAAAACCAAGAGAATTAAACTCAATATAAGTAATCTTGCTTTCATACTATATTAATTAGCGTAAGGAATTAAAACATATCCTCTATCTGTCCCTTTATCCACAGAACCATCTTTACGATATACGACATATATCGTATATGAATTTGTCTTATTCAAGTTATTTATGGTTACTGTCTTATAGTTATAATAAGCAGTACCACTAGAAGCTGCTCCTTTTGTTGAAGTATAATTCGAATTTATTGTTGGTATTCGATCTATTCCAACCATAACATAGTCATGGTCTGATTCGCCATTACTTCTTATATGAAAAGTAAATGTTTCATATCCTTTAATAGTAAAAGACATAGTCGACGTAGAGTTTGAGATGTGATAGTTGCTATTAGACTGATATGCCCTAAATGAAGAGTTCGGAGAAGTCATATATGTCCACTGGTTGGAATTTATACTAATCTCAGGCTTCCTTAAACTTTCATAATATGTACGAGCTTCCTTGTAGTAACCGTTAGCTTCACTTTTGAGATTGTCAGTATTTTTCGCTGAATTACCATAGTTCGATCGATTGCCATTATATTCATTAATCATATTATTAACTGAAGTTACCAGCAATCCAAAAGCTTCCTCTGACATATATCTATATCTTTCCATCTCTGCAACTTTAGACATAACTTTAGAGTAATGAGAGTTTCCAATCTTCACCTTCACTTCAGACAAATCGTTGACCAGCTCAGTACAATTTTTTAAATAATCATCCACCTTATATGATTCAGCTGTTTTTATCTTTTCATTGGCATCTTTTACAGAGTAGAAAGTTGAATGTTTTGCAGCTGCTTTCGCTTGATTATATTGTGAAATGATGTGCTCAATTTTATTCAAATCTTGACTATATGATCCAGTCACAGCATCTGTCTCACCATAATCAACTTTTAGCGTTCTAAGGTTAGATATTCTTGAAAGCATGGCTTTATGATCAGATTCTCTCCATACTGAAGCCTGAAATCGCTTATAACATTGAGATGAGAATATTGGCAAATATTTTTGTACCAAAGTTTTTGTTTCATAATCTAAGTTTTCTTCAGTAAGAAATTTTTCCGTCCTATACAATTCAAGTTTGTTAATAACAGTATTGTAAATGGAATCATTAAATGCTGAACCTTCTGTTTCAGAAAATCCAGCAATATCATTATCCAATGATGCCTTATGAAGATTTTCAACTGGGACATCAACGGGTGGAGCGACAATAGTGGGATAAAAAACCAAGACACCAGCGACAGCTATTGCTATCACCACACCTAATATCAGAATTTTAGAACCTGTATTTTTCATAATTACCAATTATCTTGTTCGCTATTATTACCTTTTGAGCCCGGGGTAGAAGCATTGTTACTTGTTCCTTCAGAACCTCCAGCATCATACAAAGCTTGGATATACCCTTTATTTTTAATTCTACCTTTTTGGTCTTTTACCTTCTCTATAGTTATATCAAAATCATTTTGATTTGTATTATAATTTGTTGTAAATTTTTTATCTTTGTTAGCCTTAATGGCCTGAACTAATTTCATGAATCTTTCCGAATTCTTAAGTACATTCTCAAATCCTAATACATTATTAAAATCGTGAGTGTTCAGAGCATCCCATAAACCTTTAATTTGAGAGAAGCCCTCCATCTTTTCACGATTCCAAACATTGTTATTATCTAAATACGCTAAAACTTCATCTGCATCTTTTACATTTTCTTCTTGCCTAGGAGTTTTTTCTTCATCTTCTTGGTGACTATAGTTGTAACCTCCCTTTGATTTAAGTTGTTTCATTTCATATTTCAGGGAACTATTTTCATTTATTAATTTGTCAGTTTTCAATTTATTCCAGCCCCATGCTCCTAGTGCAACACCTAAAATCAACACTATACCAAGAACTATAGCTGCTTGAATCCAAAAAGTCTTATTATATGGAGCATATTTCAAATAAGTTATTTCATGCCGAGAAAAACCTCTTCTCTCTGGTGCATAGCCTTTAATTGGCGACTTCTCAAGTTTTTTATGTGTTGTTATAGGTTCAAGATTTATATAACCATCAATGTTTTCTAATGGAATAGCAAGTTTGTATTCATAACTTGTTTTTGATAGTTGTACAGTAATGCGTGAGGATTTCACAAAATCAACCATTATCCCTTTCGGATCATATTCATCAGCATAAACATCAATCCTTACATTGTTCAGTGCCGCTTCGCTTACTGGTACCGCATTACCAGGATTTACTTTATTGTGATTTATACTCAATTCATATTCTTGTATTGATCGTCTCCGTTCATCGACAACCATAATGGCTTCGTAAGGAATTAATCGTCTATACTGATTTACAGTAGGCTCAATGTACATAAAGCCTTCATTTGCCTTTGTCTGCGTTCTAATTGGTTCGTAATCTTTTTTCTTCCATGTAATTTCTATGACCTCACCTTTAGATACATACATTGGTGAATCGAAAATTTTGCCATTGACATATGGAACAAAACCATCAATTACTTTAGGGGTATTTGCCAGAATTGAGGTATATAGTTGTCTATTAGATAGATCATCTCCAACAGAACAACTAAGTTGAGAAGATTTATCTATGAAAAAGACACTCTTATACTGCTGATAATATGGCTGATAGATGTTATCCAATAATTCCCATAGCTCATAATTACATCCTTTGCCATAATATCTATATGCATATTGATCAGTATTTGATTTTTTATAAATGCGGTTAGCTGGAGCAGATTCATATTCTTTGCTGAATATTTCTTTCAGCAAAGAATCGTTCTGCATTACTGCTAAAATTTCATTCTTTGTGATGTTAATAATTTCCACTAACTTCTTTCCCGAGATTATCAAATTATCGGGAATGTATATCCATGCACTTATGCAATCGGTAATACGACCGTCAATTAAAGATGCAATTGTAATGAGGTTCCCACTATCAATACATCTCATCATTAATACAGTGGAATCACCTTGAAAATTTTCAATATGTTTCAAGTCTTCGCGAACATCTCTTATATTCTTTGTCCATTCTTGTGCCCCATTTACTTCCAAGCCTTCTACATAACCTTGGCTTGTGCGGACTATTTTAAGTCCTAACTTATTATTTTTATCCATAACCTTATTTCTTTAGAATATCAAAAAAAGTTTTCAATTTTCCTGGTTTATAGCCATATGATCTAGCTAATATTGTTCGAACAACTGCAGCTGCCGTATCATCTTTAAACTTACAATAGTTTTGAAAACATACGGTGCCAAGTGTAAACGGTTGTATGTCCACTTTGCCGTTATTAATTTCATTATCTTGACATATCTTTTTTAATCCATTATAAAACCCTTGATAGTTTTGGGAAATGTAGTCTTTCAATTTTTCTTGCAATTCTCTACCAACAGCATGAACTTTATCGACTTTAGTGATTAGAAGATATAATCCATCGGTGTCTTTTTTAAATATGCCAGTTCTTTGAATATAAGCAACTGCCGCTTCTAAGTAATCTTTTTGTGGCAAGCCTTCATATTCTCTGTCTTCAGCGCCATATTCTATCACAAAGAAGTGCATCTTTCTATTACTTGTTCTGTTATCAATAAGAATGTCTGTAAGAGTTTTCAGTACATTCTGTTGTTCTTCTGTCAGGGACTCTCCTGCATCTTGTTTATACATGCATCTTACTAATTCTCCCGCTAGATCAATACATGTTATAGGGTGTTCTTTACGCTCATCATCTTCTAGGGTAAATCCCATCTCATATGTAGATGAAATAGCTGTTCCTTCTGGCAATGTTCCAACAGAACCATTAGTTTTAAACAAGTTCGCTAGACGAGTCATGTAGCCATAACCTTGACAATCTGGATCACGTTGCATACTTTGAGCAACACGGCCACTATTTGCTGTGCTTAAAATAGCTCCTAATGCACAACTTTTTCCAGATGATGGAATCCCCCAAAAATATATTTCAGTACAAGGATTTTTTGTAATCTTACTAATGGGTTTCGGTGCCTGAAATTTCTGTGGCGTAATATTTGACATCATATGCGCAATGAAGTCACTGTCAATTCCTGCCCTTGAGAAATCTGTTATTATACCATTTTCCCAGAGCAAATTAGCTACAGAACCACTAATGAAATTATTATCTTCTTTAATGGCTAAAAGCAAATCATCAACTGTGATTTTACCAGTATTTATGTATGTTACAATTTTGTCATATATAGCTTTTTCTGGATTATTTATTCTAGCATCTGTCCTAATAGCCTTGATTTGTCGTGCTAATGCTCGAATATCTACACCTAAGTACTGCTCTCTTCGTAAATCCCTTAAGAGTCTTACAGCTTCTGATTGATGCTCATTTTTTGGATATTGATCAATAAACGACTGAAGAGCGTTTACACTTGATTTATCCAAAGACTTCCAGATTTCGTCACTCACCTTATTTTGAGAAACTTTTTGTAATGATGCTATAAAATCTCTTGCTTCATTACGGTGACTCCCTTCAGGATAAGAATCCAAATATTCCCTGTAAGCTTCCTCGGTATTTATCGACATTGCAATATTCCAATCCTCTTCTTCGGAATTCGCAAATTTTTTGGCTATACTATCTTGAATTGATTTCTTAACAGGAACTCCAGCTTCACGTGCTGCAGTTCTGAACTGATCAAAATCTTTAATACCTGCCTTTTTTAAGGCTCTTACCAAGTCATCAATATTATCTGTATATTGATCGATGTTGTCGAAGATTTGTTCTATTTCATTCATATATTATGATATTTCTATTACATTGTAAATGAATCGTAATCGCCAGAATTAGGATGATAATTATCGTTGTTAATGTTAATTGTTATATCATCCTCTTCTCGGTATTTTGTTTTTCTCTTACTTATATTCTTATTCCTTTTGGAAGCATGTGGGCTTCTTTCAGAACCTAAAATTCGGTAAGTGCTTTTAGTATTCCTGCTTTGAATAATATATGGGAATAACAGTAGGATATATAAAGCAATTCCAATCGAAATGGATATTATATTGGGGCTTTGCCTAAAAGTGTATATATTTCTCAAACTGCTTAATTTTTCTTTTGCTAATCTAACACTCTCATCCATGTTAGAAAATGCCAAAGTTTCACTGTCTTCATCTATCATTTTCTTTGATGAGAACTCGACTAATATTGAGTTCCATTTATCCAAAGCACTTTCTATCTTTTGTATATTACCAATCATGAATGCATTCCACACAGTAGCTCCTGAAGCATTGTCAATCCATTCAAAAGCTGAATTCTTCAGTGAAGTATAATTTTTATCTATTAGCTGCAATTTTAGAGCATCAACCTTATTTTTTCTAGTTAAAGAATTTGTTTTATTATGAGCCAACTTTAAATCATAAGCTTTAATTCGAGAATTAGCATATTCTTCATACGATTCAAACATTCCTTTGGTAGTTTTAATTGACTCCGAAAATATTGTTTCTATCTTGTCTTTATTTTCAAAGACATTCCAGAAATGTGCATAAGGCCACATTACAATCAAAAAAACAATAGGGGCAGCAAAGAATAAAATTCTTTCAAAGATTATTTTTCTTCTAAACTTTTCATCTGCACCCTTAAGTATTTGAGGGATTATAAAGAACAAAATTATTAATACGTCAATTATTAATACTCCAATGCCTGCATATAGGAAATCTCCATTGGTTAAATATGTTATCCCCATAAAGGATAAGTAACTAATGATTATCAATGCCACAAAAGCAATGATGTGTCCCCATGAGAACTTTAATGTTTCGTTTATTGCCATATCTCTTTCTATTTATTTTCGGGTAATAATTTTTCTAGTTCACTTATTTTCTTTTTGTATGCTTCGATAAGCCGCCTAATTGCGTCATAATCTGTTCCGTCACTAGATTTTGAAACATCAGGCTTTTCCGAATTATTAGATTTGTCAGCTTCTGAATCGTTTATACCATTTGAAGGAACTATATTGTCTTTATTATTTTCAGGCACTGACGGTAAAGGATTTTCTCCAGTTTGAGATTTACTATCCCCTGAATTAATATTGGGAGAATCAATGAAGTTGTCTTTATCGTTTCCTGTTGATGGTAATTCTGGAATTACACCAGTTTTGAGAGCAATTAGTGCATCATCAACTTGAATCATTGGAGGAACATAATCTGAGATATGCTGACCTGTTGCTTGTAAAATGTGTAGAATGTCTGCAATTTCCACTCCGGGTTTACAGCTTTTCATTAATGCAATTGTTCCAGACACAATTGGTGCAGCCATACTGGTTCCATCAAATACAGCATAATCATTTATGGGAACCGAACTATAAATTCCTTTACCAGGAGCAGAGATGTTCGAGCCATTCCCGTAATTTGTAAAATCTGTTCCTTTAATTTGCATGTCAACTGCAGCTACATTTACAGTTGAATTTGTTCTATTTTCAGGTGGAATACTTGCTAAAATATTATCGTTACCAGCTGCAAAAACTATTATTGCGTTATGGTCATTCGCAACATTGATAATTCGCTTCCAAACTTTCTCTTCATTTTTGAATTGAGTTCTTGCAATGTAATCTTGATCTCGAATTGGTAATATATCCAGACCCCTGAAATTTGGTCCAATTGAAACATTAATTACATTTGCACCATTATGAATTGCATACATAATACCGCTCGTGACTGAAGAGAATGTACACATTCCATTATCAAAAACCTGAACAGGCATTAACTTGCATTTAGGAGCAATTCCCGAAACTCCTTTATCGAACATTTTATCAGACCCAACAGCAAGTCCAGCGACATGAGTCCCGTGACCTTGTCCTGTGCTCAAACGATTATCTTGTGTAAAAACATTGTATGGTTTTACTATTCTGCCTTTAAGTATATCATGAGAGGCATCAATACCATCATCAACAACCGCTACAATTATATTGGGGTCGCCTTTAGTAATTTCCCAACCTTCCTCCACATCAATCGCTTTAAGATGCCAGCCAACATTTGAGGATTCTTGACTAACTTCTCCAACAATTGTAAATATTGATTCATCAACAACAAAAAATTTATAATTCGGTAATTTACTGTTTAAAGATTCTCGTATGACATTTCGTTGATTTTCAGAAACAAGTATCTGAATCATTGGAATATATTTATCCATACCTATAACCTTGCATTGCTCTTTGTCATATATTACAGATAAATCAGATACGAATTGTTCTAAATTCACATTTGCATCCTCAAAATATATATTTAAGCGATTCCCAACAATATCAGGTGCTCCAGGATTTTGGATGATTGGAGGGTTTGCGCCGTCCTCACCAACAATAGGGGCAACAATATTATTATCCGGTAATTTTCCATCATTACCAACAATATCTTTAATTGTACCATTATCATCAATCACCTTACCGGAAGATGTCTCTATTTTATCGGAAGGAACTACTTCTGTTCCTGAATCGCATTGTCTTATTAACCACGAAATTAGCAATAAGAATAAAATGAATAGTAACAGCCATAATAACCATTTCAAACATCCTTTTCCTGTCAACCACATCCATAAGGATTTGTACCAAGGAAATACTCTTTCATATTGAGCCGTAAAGGCCGTGTCATTATTTAGGACATAATCAATTGGGGATTTATCCCAACCAATAAATTTATACCCCTTCTGAGGTGTTAATTTAGGTGTATTGTCACTATTAAATACAGTTCCATAGGGATATATGAATGAATCTTGACCATTAATACTACCATGTTCCCCAGCATTGAACCTACAAGTAACCTGTTGCCTTTTAAATTTTGCAGTAATTTTTGTATCAGAAAACAACGTAGCATTGGTATCTACGTCCCAACCATCGAATACATATCCTTCATTCGCTGAAACAGAAGGTATATCTAACGGATTTATGCATGTACCTTTTTCAATAGTAAGGTGATTCTTTCCATGAATTTCACCACCAGCTTCGCTTAAAAATTCTACATCTATATTCTCTGCAATTTTTTCTTCTTCTGAATAAGGAATCTCTTCATACATAGCAGTAAAGGTTAATGATTTATTAACCTTAATACCAATAGGATTTGGATCCCAACCTTTGAAAGAAAAGCCTTTTTTAGGTGTAACCACAGGTAGGTCAATATGGCTTAAAATTGCGCCATCATTTCTACTGACAACTCCAGATAACTTATCTGATAAAATACCATGCTCACCTACAACAAAATGAACCTTATGAGTAGTTTGAATTTTTAAATCATGGATAACTGCTCCTTTTACTACATGCTTGTGCGTATCAGGCATCATACCCCATGCTACAACAACAACTTTGTTGTCATAACAAAACATAAAATCTTCGTCTATATGTTTCAGGGCACCAGTTAAAATTTGTTTGTCTTCTCCAGTAAGCCTATTCTTCGCCTTTTCATATGAAGCAATAGTTTTATCTTTAATAACACGATATCTATCTCTTTCCTCTTTTGACAGATCCTTATATGCACAAGGAGTATTATTCCAATCTTTTACATACCATAAAATTTGATCATCATCCACTGAATAGATGGGATGTGCCAGAAAATCAACATATTCTGGTTCTATATTCTTCTCAATAACTGAATATACGCTATCAAATCTTTTGTAAAGAGGGTCTCTACCGATTCCTTGGAAATCGGTAAAATCCATAACCTCTGTATAGCAGAGTTTCTTTTTACCATATAATACATGTTCTGCCATAGTTTCAATTATATAAGTTACTACATGCGTCAATTAGTGATTTAACTGCTGCATTTGCGATTGGATCAATTTGAGAAATATCACTTGCATAGAGTAAACCAATTGTTATAAAGTTTTCCCATCTTTGATAATTATCCCAGAAAGGTAACTTCTTCAAAGTCACCAAATCAATACGAGAATTATTCATTGTATCTCTAGAATTATCCAATGCAGACAAGACTTCCAACAAAGGTCTTGGAGCAATATTTGAACTTGATGCAGCTGGAGATAAATCTATTTCTAAATGACATGATTTTGCCTTTTGAGCAACATTTTGAATATCACTATCTGTCATGTAATCTCTGCCCACTGTACTTACGAAATTGTTTAGAGTAAGTGATGCATAGTCAGCTATAGCATTTGGGAGCCCATAACTATCAAACATTGTATAGTACTGATTGATTTTATCTGCAATGGCCTTTTTTACACCCAGTTTATTTAGTAATGTTGTCATCATAAATGCTATCTCATCTGCATGAGGTAAAATTGCATCCATATTTTTGACAAGGCCGTTTATATGGTCATTCCAGTATGCTATAATATGCTTAGCAATAACATCAGGAACAGTTGCTAATAGTTCACTGTCATCTGATATGATGTCATCTATTGTAACCCCCATTTCAGAAAAGAAAATCTTAAGTTCAAATTCATCTTTATCATATCTTTTATAGAGTTTCTGAATGTTTACAGAGCGATCATCATTAATATCAATCTCACAGAATGCTCGAATCATTTTAATGGATGAGACACTTTTAGGTTCCTCAATATGTCTGACTATTATATCATAGGCAATAGCACGCAAATCCGTTGAAGAGACCATCATATCATCTATAATTTTTCCAAACAACTCAGGTCTTTCTCCAAAAGCAAACTCAGTCTTAAGTTTGATATCACCAGTAATCTTGCGGACTTTTATATTATTCTGCTCTTTATCATTTGGATCATAATAAACTTGAAGCCTATTGATAATTTCATTCCGAATTTCGACCAATTGCTGTAAATAGCGTTCTTTTCTTGCATCATCAAGGACCTCGGCGATAGCATCAAGATTCCTGATAATAGCCTTAGAGCCATCATTATTGACCGTTGCAACATCGTTCCATGCCTGTTGTGGCTTGGAGAAATGTTTCTTGACAAATGAGTTATTCAAGAAACTATCTTTCAAATCTTCATAGTATTCTGGATAATCTTCAAAACTATGTATGCTGTTTTCAGTGGTATTTAGTTTTTCATTGTAGCCATCAAATACCTGATTTTTTGCTGACCAATAAAAATCTCTCAACAAATATACATTCTGAAAATGCTGAGATGTAAATGTCCCCCCTTGCGGGACCCATTCATCAAGCCATTTTTCTGGCTCAATTATTTTGGGAAGAGTCGTGTTAAAGCGTGCCCAGTGAGAATCCAATTTAGATGCGGTTTCATGGGTATCATTCTTGGTCCTTTCTAGATCTATATTGAATTTAGTACAGATTAAAAACAGAGGTGCAATCCCATTAGTTCTTGATAATACTTTCGCTCTCTTTTCTGGAGTATCACCAATATTATCTTCAATCCAATTATTAATTGTCGCACCAATAGTAGGCTCTGTTTTTTGGTCATTGTGATGACAGAATAATACGGCACTAATCTTGAATGAGCGAGAATACTTATTGAAAAGATATGCAACCTTTCCACGTCTAAGAATTGTAGGTAAAACCTCACCTAATTGCTGTTCTTTAATCTTTTCTCTTGATCTAGCTCCAGGAAAGTCTAATAGATCAATTTTCTTAAGAAACTTCCTTTCATTAGCAACTGCTTCAGGTAAAATGAAAGTTAATTCACTAATTAATGCAGACAAATAGGCCTTACTAAAGTCTTTTGCGATGATATTACCATCTCCATCATATATATCTGTGTATAAAACATCTGCATTCGTATCTTTATGTATACCACAAACAGAATCTAACCAATCTATCTTTAGTAAAGTTCCTTTGTCTCGGAGAACTGCTTCGAATGGGACATATACATTTGTCTCAAAATTTAGCTTTCTGTACTCATTTATTAGTAAATTGAAGAGTCGATTTAATTCCGAGTTATTGTTCCATATCAAACCAAACACATTAACCCAGTTCTCAGAAGAAATACAAGAAATAACAGGTGCAATAATCTTACAAAAGTTCGATTTGCTGATGTTTGCAGCATTATTACCTATAATATCATTGATATAATCACAAATGTCTTTTATATCATCTTCAGTAATTATATTTTGTACAGAAGAATTTCCTGTCCATAAATCCGACATTTGATCCAACGCTAAATCTATATTTTCTTTCATCAACACATTTTCTGTGTCAATTTTAACGTCGTTATAGTATGAGTCTGCTAACAGCAAAATAATATCAACGACAGATAAGTTTGTAATTTTTACAAAGTCCTTCATCTTGGTATTCCCTTGACGAATAGTGAACCTTGTTATAACTCCTGTAGATTCCTGCTTTGTGTTATTTCCGCCACTTGGATTAATTTTATCAATAAAACTATATGATACACCTTTGTTTTGTATAACAAATGGCATATCTGGAGTAGATAATAGACTGCTCATTAAATACGATTTTCCAACCTGACTTTCACCATATGCTGCTGCAGAACAATTTTCAGAAAGGGCATCTCCTATACGTCGTAATTTTCTTCGATAATTTTTAAATATTTCTCGTGGAAATGCATCTTTACCATATTTATCAGCCCAAGCAATAGACTCTCTGATAATATCATTATTTTTTATAATATTTTCAATCATAAGCTATTCATTCATTATTGTTTGACAATTAGAAATCAAATGCGCCAGAGTCAAGCCAATATTGATCATCAACACCTAAACTTTGAATATGAATTTCAATGGTGCTGTCTGATAATTCTACGCCATTTTTATCTTCAATTCCGCTAATAAAGAGGTTCTCTTTGTCATCAGGATCTCTGTCAATCGTTATTTTAAAAGGCATACGTTTTTTGTATGCTTCTATTTCTTCATTTGCCATAGATTGAACTGCAGCATCCGATGGATTCTCTCCTTTATCTAATGCCTTGTTTCTAATTCTATTTACCAGCTTCATATAATTAAAATCAATTGAATACAAAGCTCTTGAAGGGTAAGTTGCAAGTCCAAACTGACGTACATTAAGTATATCCGGAATTTTGCTAACAGTTAATTCCCCCTGGGCTTTTTCAGGGGTTATTAAATATTCTATCGGCTCCCCATCGCGGGATGCTTCAATATAGTTTATTGTTGACTTTAAATTGCTTTTTAGTTTTTCAAGGTTAATGGAGAACTTATCTAAGTTTGAATACTCTGATGCATAATGTCCTATTACACCACCCATAGCCACAATAGTTTTCGGATTTGTTATATATCCAGTATTTTGACAGAATGGATACCAATCGCCTACATAATAATTATTTAAAGCTATAAGTCTATTAGGAGATACAGGGTAGTATTTTAAGAAAATATTTCTTATTGCCGGTAGCGAAGAAGGCCTACCTGACAATAATATGATGTCGCAAGCATATGCATAAAATATTGCAGCTATCTTCTTCAAAAGAGGCTCAAATTCCTTTGTTATGATCTCAGCAACAAAATCCTTGTCATACTCCCAAGAAAGAGTGGAAATATCAATTCCCATCCTTTGCTTGAAGTCTGAAATAACACGTTCATTAGGTTGAATATCTTTGAATGCATCTTCAAATTTTACAGTGCAGTTACCACTACCTTTTGAAGCTAATTCGAGGAAATAAGACATCAAAGGAATGGAGTATTGGATATTAAAGTCTCTTCTAGCTATTCGGTCAGCATTTGTTTGCCCATTATAATCAGGACCAAAGAAGTTTTTTATCTTTTGACGGTATTGATTAGGATTTAGTGTATGTAGAACCTTTCTAAAAGCACTGTGTTTCTCATCCAAAAGCATAACATTTTTCACAAGTGCTTTTAACATATCATCACCAGCAAAATAAAAACTATCATGGAATTTTGGATCTGGTGTGATTGTAGTCAAATCTCCTTTAACATATGAATACTCGCTAATCATTATATCTGTTGTTCCTGCCCCTATATCCACGGAGCCAACAGTTAATGTTGGTTGAACAGCGTTATTAGCCGTCTTTCCATATAATCTGAAAAATTCGCTACAACCCCCTTTGTATTTATGTCCAACTTCGCCATATATATATACTAGTTGAGCACAAGTAGCCTCGTCGTAATACCATGAGAGATCACTGTCTTTCATAGAGCGAATAGATGGTATTATTTCTATTGTTGAAGTAATGTTATCTGAGATGAATTTGCCAGCTAAAATAGTCGCATCTTTTGCACATTTTACCAATGCTTCACGTTCTATCTTAGACATTGCTGTCGGACAAGTTACGATAATCCTTTTTATTTTACGAGGTAGTGATTTCCATCCAACATCAACGCGGTAGTCTTCACTATTTATTTGTGAATTAGCTTGGGTCAACATTTCTAAAAATGCAAATGTCATCAAACTCCGACGTGAGAAATGAGAAGATCGTCCACCTTCAGTGCCTGTGATGTCAAGTCTGCCATCACTCCTCAAATATGAACTAATTCCATGAATGTTGAGTATATGATCAGTATTTTCACCAGGTAATACTAAAAACTCCCATTCCTTTTTACTTGGTTTATTATCCCATAAATATCTTTTTGGACTGGAGTACGTTGATAATGTCTCCTGCTCACATCCAGAGTTGCAAGCCTTGTGAATCAAAGAATTTGCTTCTTGCCCTAATCGAACGAAACTAGGGTAAATAAATTGTTTGCTATCTTTTATACCAAATGAACCAAAATCTACACGCCTAAATGCAAGCCTCATGTCAAAGGGTTCATTATATGAACGTATGAAAGAGTTTCCCTGACTCAACCCAAGGATGTCCGTATAGTCAACTAAACTTAGTTTCCTAACTTGATTAAAATTTGAATTATCTTCTATTAATAATGCTGTTGTTCGAGAATTTCCTATATCAATTACCATGTCAACATTTCGAACCTCAACATCCTGATCTTTATATAGTTTTATGCTTGGAAATAATTTGTTTTGCGCTAAATAATTAATTAGAAAAATATATGAAGCGATATAAGACATTTTGTGAATATTCGCCCCTTTAATTTGAGATACGTTTCCTATTGTTGGATAAACTAGTTTAAAGATATGATCGTTAATATAACTCCATTTTTCATTTGGCGAGCAAAAATCCATTAAAAAGAATTCATTATCACAAAGAGCAAAATTCATCTCAGAACAATATTGGTCTGGGAAAACAGGATACTCATTGTATTCTGTTGATTCATAACCTGCTCTTGTGTCAAATGCAAGGATTACAAAATAGTCAATATTGCCTTTATCATTCTTTTGAGGTATCAGTTTCATGCGAGCCCAGTTCATCGGGCTAAACTTAAATCGCTTTTCTGTCCGTTTAAAGAAATATGGTACAGGTAACCATTTGTTTTCAAAATGTGCTAGTGCATTATGTTTGTCAGAGAATGTCAATTTATATAGTTCACCTCTGACTCCCTCATACATTTCGTCATCAATGCGCAACGGTGTGATTCCATCATTTTTAAGTTCAGTAGGATCATATTCAGTCCTTGGATCATTTAAATAGCCACCATCGAACAATTCATGTTTATCATAATACATCATAGTTTCATCAGTGATAACTTCATGCACCAGATCCAACCGCCACTGGCCATTACTAGTGTCATACCACTCGTGAAACCACATCTTAAATTTATCTTGAAGATTCAGTTTTAATTTAAAAGTAAACATCTGAATCCCTGAATTTGCTATTAACGAATATTGCATAGACATACCTTTTTTATTTAGTTTATACTTACTCTTACATAGAGTTAGTACAAATCTTCATATTATTGGAATTCAGGTGTTTAAGTAATGTGTTTGAGCAGTTTCGTCAAACATTTATTCTCGGAAGTAAAACTTTTGCAAAGAAAAGCATACTATCTGCAAATATATTTGTACCTTTGAAAGCGATTTATGCACTCTATGTAAGAGTGGAAACTTTTGCTAAACAATCTGTTGCAGCTAAATATTAGCTGCATATATAAACATTCACCATTAACTGTAGCAAAAGTATAGCTGATATGTTTTGATAATACGATTCCTTATTTGTGTTTATTCAAAAGATTCAGAATTTTACTATTCGCATTATCTATTATATTAGTTTGGATAGAGGCAAGATATATTTGTGTCGTTTCCTCATTGTCATGTCCCATACCAAGACTAATTGCTTTCATCGGAATATTTTGGGATAGAGCGATACTTGCCCAAGAATGACGTGCAACATACATCGTTAGTGGAATGCTTATTCCTGCCAATTTTGCAATTTTTTTCAGATATTTATTTACCAACAACATTTTATTCAAGTATTGTTTTCGTTCTGTAATATTTGGACTAATTATGATTGGAAACAGAAATGTACTGTATTCATTAGGATGTTTGTTCGCAATTTCTTCCATACTTTTTTCCCATTTTACAATCATCTGTTGACCGGTTTTACGTCTATTGTATACAACAAAACCGTTGGAGAGGTCTTTTTTCTTCAGGTATGCGATATCAATGAATGACATCCCCCGCATATAGAAAGAAAACAAGAACATGTCCCTTGCAAAATCAAGTGTCGGTGCATTAGTCAAATCCAAATCTTTAATCTTTTTGATTTCTTTTATACTTAAAGCGCGTTTAGACGTCTTGTCAACTCCTGTATATACCCGTTTGAATGGAGTGTTTTGAGCTATAAGACCGTCTTCTACAGCCCGATTATAGACACAGCGCAATATCCGCATATAGAACGAAGTGGTGTTTCTGCATAAATTGAATGCACGCATATGGCTTTCGTATTGATTGATTAAGTTTTCATCAATCATGTCGAAATGCAGGTCTTCTCCATTTCTAAATTTCATGAAACTCATAAACATCTGCTTATAAGTCTCGCTTGTACGTTCTCTCCCAGCATTTTTCAAGCGTTCTATCTGAATCTTAATATATTCAAAAACGGTTGTTTTATCTGAAGACAAAGTATGATATTCCTGTACTATATCATCTACAGAGAAAACTTGTCCTTTATTTTCCAAGACCACGATTATTTTGTCCAATCGTTTTTTCTCCCAGGTAATTTTCTCCCGAATTGACTTGATTGTATCTAAACGATTCGGAGAAACTTGAGAAAGCATGACAATATCATTACGTTCTTCATCCCATTCATATGAGTAAATTTTATAACCAGTCGTAATCTGTCTGACAATCCGGCGGTGAGTTATAAAATAGACGATGGTGCCCGGACGGTCTGCGACCGTTGACGGGCGAAATTTTAATTTTACTGTTGCCATAACTGTACTTTTTTTAATGTTTCTGTCTATAAAATGTATAGGCAACGGCAGCAAGAGTCAGGACAATGAGTATGGAATACAAAAACACCAGTTCGGTCAGTATGTCGGAATGAATCAACTTCCGGTTGGCAAAAATGACCAAAGCAAAGAATACGGAAAGTAGTATCAGTAATATAACCATGCACGAGAAAACCGCCTGCGGTATTGAGACCCGTTTCTCGTTCTTACGGATCTCCCCGGCGGCTTTTCTTGCGATACTGTTCAACTCATCCTGCAACATATTCCTGTCCTCTTCCGAAAAGCGAATCGGCAAATCGGTTTTGAGCAGGTCATGCAGGTTGAGCATGGTGGTGGCGAACGTGCCTGTCTGATTGACAAGTTTTTGCAGAAGGTTGTAAGCCCTGCCGATTTCCGGTTTCAGATCACGGAACTCGTCAGCCAATGCAGTACTGCGTTCTTCAAGCCGTCGGGTTCGTGCTTCCGCCTTGCGTTCTTCGTTCTCACTCTGTGGCGCATCCTGCGCCAGTTCATTGCTGTAATCGTATTTTCTGCCTGTCATAAAGTTCCTTTCTATCGTTTGCGTGATGTTTTAGGTTGTCTGCCATGTTTCGCGATGGCTGCACGGGCACAACGCCGGGCACGTTCCATTTCATCCTCGTCCTCTTTCCGTCCCCAAGACAGGTCGCTGGAAGTGCCGCCTCCGCCACCCGACGGGGCAGCTGGGACATTCATCATGCCGACAAACAGAGCCACTGCATAGTCCGTAAGCTCCTTGTGGTTTGCTGTTTCCCGGTAGTCGAACTCGTCATCAAACAGTTGCATGACATTGTCGGGAATATAGAACCTGTAATCCCTGCCATCCTGTGTAAGCTCATACCTTGATGTTCCGTCGTGCCATGAAGAATAATCTGCAACAGGTCTGTCTCCGGTTGTTTTCAAGTCTGCATCGGAACGCGTTGCAGTCTGTGCCGGAATCTTGTTTCCTTCCTGCTTAAGCTCTGTCACGGACCGGTTGTGAAGTCTGTTCCACGTCGTTTCAATCTTTGATGCCATCAGGGTGCGGCCTTTGCCAAGTTCCGAAGCCTTGTAGATAATGTCTCCGATACCGACCGTATAACCCCGCAACACATCTTTCTTGTCACGCCGTTCTTCGAGTGTATAACCCTTTTTCCGCACCCTCGCAACATAATCGTTCCATGACCATGACGGCATGGAACGCAGGATACCCGTAAGTACCCGGGCAACCTCGTCGACGTTTGTCCTGCGGATTTCCGCTGCTGTCGTCCAGCCCCGTTTCCGGGCTATACGCTCCGCGGCATACTGTGCGCGGAGATGTATGTTGTGGTCGTTGTTGGTTCTGCCGTCCTTGTCCTTGCGGCAGACCGCAGCGTGCAGGTGGGGAATGCCGCTCTTCGATTCCAGATGCAGACTTACGGAATAGATGCTTCCGGCAAGGTTTGTCCTGTGTGAATACACGTTACCATGCCTGTCCTTGAACTCCATGCTGTCAAATTCACGGACAAAATCGTCCCACAGCCTTTCCCAGTCTTTCAGGGTGAAATGTTCCGTGTGTTCTTTTGCCGGGCTGATTTCAATGCGGATCATGTTCTTGCCCGTCGGCGCATGGGCTTTTATCATATCCCATACGCCCTGCGCATCGAGTCTGCACGGAAGCAGGTTGTCCTTGATGTGGTATATCAGTTCGGGATGTTTCTTGTTCCTCGACTCTCCGGTGATGTATCGGAGGGCGTTTATTCCGTGACTTATGGATTTTGCCTTGCCTATCATGTCTTTTCTTTTGTTTCTGTCTGTTCCTGTATTTTGGGGCTTTCGGGAATTCGGTTCGGTGCGAAATGTCGGTCTATGATTTTTGTGATGGCTTCCGCAGTCCTGCCGAGCAGTTGCAACGCACCGACCATCCAGGTTTGATTGCGGAACATCGCCCGGCGTTCATCCTGCGGCATGGCGTTGAGCATGGACGTGTATCTGGCATAGTCGCTTCGAACTATGATGAGTTCGTCACGTATCAACTCTTGTCTTGGGGTCATGCGTTCTTTCGGCCTGTAATTGTATGACCGGGCCAATACATAGTCACTGATTGTCATGCCGCACCTGTCGGCCAGCCGTCCGATATGTTCCCGTTGTGTCCTGCTGATACGGAATGAGATGGTCGAGTCACGCCTTTCCCGTTTGCTTTCAGGAATCCCGGACTCTTCATCATGCCGGGCTGTTTTCTGTCTTGTATTCATAAAAAAGAGGGATAAAAGTGATACAAAAGGCAGATTACGGTGCGAGCCTGCGAGCGGCGTTCCCCATTGTCCCCATCGGACAATGGCAAGAGTGCCGTGTATGGAATGACCGTCAGGGAGTGTAATACATCGGCATATCTTGTAATGAAATACCGTCCCCGGCCTCACAGAACGTGCATCCGCTGCCGGATAAATGTCCATAAATGTCTTTCGGAATTTATGGTTTTATATAAAAGGATGGGGCTTGCAGCAAAGGATGTAGCCTTGTCATCGGTTGCCTTTACGGGCATGATGCTGCACTTCTGCCGCCACTCTTGTCAGATTTTGCCTGCAACCTTGCAGGGAAGAAGGACAGGAGTATCTGGCATTTCTGTTCCCCTTATTTTGCAAAGGTTCACGGATATTGTTTCAAGACTGTCAGATACTCCGATTCTCCTTTAACAATTTCTGCCCGCAGCATTGGACGGCTGTGATTGCAGGCGTTGCCGTGCATCCTCCACGGCCTTGAAATCGGACGAGATCTTCATCAGCGCGATGCTGACACGGCATAGCTGGCCGATGTTGACGAACTCCTTGACAGCCTCCATCAGTTTCTGCGCACGTTCCTGCCGGTGTCTCATTACCGTTTCGTTACCCGTTGCGTTCTCCTTTGTCAGTCCGTGGTTGAGAAAGCGGTTCACGGCAAGCAGGTCGGTTACTTCAATCGTGTCCGTGTCTCCCTTTCCGGTAGCATGACCGACCATCACACGGATGGAATCGGCCTCGTAAGGGGTACATTGTCTGAGAAAATCCAGGATGGTCTGCGCCTTGGCCCCGATAGCGGAGCGTGTTGTCTTTTTGCCGGTTTCCCTGTTTGAGGAATCCTGTGGTACGGCATTCGGGAAGCCTGTACCTGTCATGTTGGAATCATTCATACTGCTTTTGTTTTATAAAGTGGATAAATCATTTGTTTCTCTCCCGGCTCACGAGATAACCCATGGCCGCGCTGTCTATTTCGTCTTGCGACTTTACCCTTACCCGTTTCAGCCAGGCATCGAGGTCTTCCTTCGCGAAGAAGCACAGTTTGCCTCCCGGCTTGTAATAAGGGACTGCGCGGCGCATCATCATCTTGTAGAGATAACTTGGTTTCACTCCGAGATACCGGGCCGCTTCGGTGGTGTTCATCAGATTGCGTTCACTTTCCATATCGCTTGTTCATTTGTTGTTTATACTCGCTTTATCGTCTTGTTGCAACAATGCGGAACAGGCAGGCTTTTGGCCTTTATTTGCCTTCCGTTTCGTTTGCAAAGTTACTTTGGACTTAAAGGGGCATAATGGGGAGCAGATGGGGAAAGTGCATAAAGCGACAGTGCGTCATACTGCTGATATTCAACAGCATGACGCACTGCCATGATAGAAGTATGTTATCCCGAATGGGGAACCCGCGGGCTGCTATGGGGACGTTCTCAGTTTCCTCGCGTTTTCGATGGCCCTGTCAACGGATTTGCGGTATTCACGGTTCTCTTCGGTTGTCCCGCCACTGCAGACATCGCTGCGGTGCTTGTCGTAATATGACTTGAATATGCCGCAGCGTTTCAGAAACTCTTCCGCCCACAGTTTCCCGCGTTCGTGCGGCCTGATTGTCCGGGATACGGCCAAAACCATATAGCAGACACGCAGGTTCTCTTTAGGGCGGACGGCGACGGGGCGTGAGGTCGGCTTCAGGTTCATGAAATTCACGAAATCACTGCCCGATGCGAACTCGAACTGACAGTCGTTGCACACTTCGTAAATGAACAGGCACAGGGCAAGATCTACGGTGTCCATCCATGCGGATGTCTCCTGCAACAGGTTCGCTCCGTTCATGGCTTGCCCTCCTGCATGCGGTTGATGTCGGCAATGATGCTTCCCGCGATTCCCTTCAGGCGTTCCACCAGCACGTCAAGAAACAGCGGCTTGAAACAGTACACGCAGAAACACCGTTCGCGTTCCTGCTGCCATTCCTGATACAACAGGTTTACAAGGGTGTGGGCATTGTCATATTCCGCTTTTGCAGCGTCACATTCCTTGTCAAGCAGTCTGTACTCCACGGACTCCAGCGGCAGGAAATCCAGACGGTTGCTCTTTGCCGAATAGTCACGCCAGAGTCGGGTGGCTGCACTTTTCGCATCCTCGTGCCTCAGTTCAAAGGGTTTGAGGTGTTCCTCGAAAATGCGTTCGAAGTCTGCCGCATAGAGTCCCGACCTGTCCGCCGACAGGTATCCGTCCGTTTCCGAAAGCAGGGAAATGGAACATTCCAATAACCGGGCGGGATTCTCCCTTGCCAGATTCCCGGCTTCCTTGACAAGGCTGTTTGTGTCATTGAAATCCCGGTAGAACAGGGATAATGACAAGGCTGGGCCAAAAGAGAAACCATCCTGGTTGCAGGTGGCGACAAGGGTGTTTACCTCACTTAACCGTTGTGTAATTTGCTGTATCATCATAGTCGTCAGGAATTAAAAAGGTCATCCATGGTTACTTCGCTATGGACGATGCTATGGTATTTTCCCTCGCCGACTCCGTAAGTCGTGACAAAGGTATGCACTACGGACTTCTTCGTCTTGGTCTTGAGCCTGAAAAGCTCCCGGCGGTTCCGCAGTTTGGCTTCGTATTCACCTGTGATATTGTACGCTCCTTCGCTGAATTTCATCTCGCAAAGGTGGATGATGCGGTCTGCACGCTCGATAATCATGTCTATCTGTGCCCCGGATGTTCCGTTTTCCTTGTCAGCGCTACAACGCCAGGTGGAAACTGATGTGGCCATTCCAGATATGCCCAGTGCCTTCTTGATCTGCGCATGGTGCAACATGCATATAAGCTCGAAGGTGAATCCCATCCATGAATGGATGCTGCTCGATTCTATATGGTGCGTCCACCATTGGTCGTCCCTTGAAAGGTTCTTTTCGACAAACTTGAAATAGAACAGGGTATAGAAATCGACCAGCCTGTAAACCGCATCCGTCCGACGGTTGCCGAACAGGTTTGTCTTGTCTATGAAATCGCAGCGTTCAAGATTAGTGAGAATGCGTGTGAGATAGGCCCCGGATATTTTCGTCTTTGTACTGATTTCTGTTCTTGTCAGACCGGATTTGTTGTCGGCCAGAGCCCTGACGACCTCCACGTACGATTCCGCACCGGGGAATATGGCGTTGTAAAGCTCGTCGAACTCCATCTTCAGCGCACCGGTATCTGAGAAACACAGGCGGTCAACGTTCTGGGCAAAGCTCTGTTGCGGTTCAAGCATTTTTAGATAGAAAGGGACACCTCCGGTAAGCATGTACCCCTGCAATATCTGGTATCTGTCCCAATGGACTGAACGGCTTTGAAGGTATTCTTCCGTTTCCTTCAAGGAAAACGGCTTCAGGTATATCCTGTGCCTGATCCTGTTGTGCAGCCCGCCCCGGTTCTTTATCAGCTTGTCCGTCATCCATGAGGTGGCCGAGCCGGTGGCGACCAGTACGATATTGTACTGGCTGCTTGCCCAGCCGTTCCAGAAATATTCCAGGGCACTCACAAAATCGGAGCGGCGGGAATCCATCCACGGCATTTCGTCTATGAAGATGACCTTGCGCCTGTCATCGGGAAGGGTGGAAAGATAGTCCTCAAGGGCATCGAAAGCGTCAACCCAGTCCTTGAACGGGGCGGGTTTCGTTCCGGAATATGCCTTGAGTGCCTTGGCGAAGTTGTTAAGCTGGTCACGGGTGCGGAGATTGTGTCCTCCCACGAACTTGAAATCGTATTTGCCTTCAAAAAACTGCTCCACAAGGAAGGTCTTGCCGATCCTTCGTCGTCCGCATACGATTACGAACTCCGATTCATTGGAATCCATGCAGCTTTGCAGTTCCTCACATTCCCGTTGCCGGGCTATCAGTCTGTTTGTCATATCATTGTTTTTTGTGCAAAGGTACTCTAAAATTTGGATAAAAGACTATGACTCGCACAAAAAATTACCAAGATTGAATAATTTGGATTTATGGCGGTAATCTTTCGGGATGCTCATCAATCGAATACACTGTCTACCAGATTTACTGCCTCCACCTTCTTGCTGTCAACAATCTTCGCGTAGATCTGGGTCGTTTTCACATTGGAATGGCCGAGCAGCTTGCTTACCGTATAAAGGTCGGCTCCAAGGGTCAGCATCATGGTGGCAAACGTGTGCCGGCTCGTGTGATAGGTAATCTTTTTCGTGATACCTGCTGTTTTCGTCCATTTGGCCAATACCTTGTTTATATTGGGTTCGGCTATCAGACCTATGAAAACATTATCCTCGTCGTTTGCATTTTTCCGCTCCGGCAGCCATTTGACCGCCTGTCCCGAAAGTGGCAGGAAGATGGGAGTGGTTGTTTTCTGCATGATAACGGAAGCTCTCCACTGTTCGCCATCCTGTGAAAGATCCGTCCATTTAAGCGCATAGACATCGCTGAGACGCAGGCCGCAATAACAGGAGAACAGGTAGGAACGCTTGACAAGCTCATTGGGGCATTCCGTGGCAATCAGTGTCTTGATTTCGTCAATGGTCAGGAACTCACGCTTGCTCTCGGGTACTTTGATACGTTCCGATGGAGTGAGGGACATGAACGGGTTTTCCGGAATTACTTCGGCGCGGACGGCTGCATTAAGTGCCGTACTGAAGTAGCCGACATATCCGGACATGCTTTTGGGGCTCAGCTGTTTTCCCCATGTGGTTTTATAGTCATTCCTTATCCACCCGATGAATTTGAGGCAGAAATCCTTGTCAACGTCTCCCATTCTGATCTTGTCCTTACCCACAAACGAAGAGATAAGGTTGACCACAGTCCCCAGCAGCTTGACACCCCTGACACCTCTTCGTTTCTGTTCCTCGAAATAGGTTTGCATCCAGTCGTTCAGCAATATCTTTGACCTGCCGTTTATGTTTTTCAGTCCGGCTTTCCCATTGGTTATTTCGATAATTCTTTTCGATTTGATGGTTTCCACCGCTGCAAGTGTAGCCTTGTTCTGCTCTTTCACTCTTGCGTTTATCTCCGGAAGATGATAAAGTTTGAGAAATTCGTAATGACGTTTCCCGTCAACATATATATCCAGATAGTATGATTCCGAACCGTCCGTAAGTTTCTTGGTACGTACCTTTACAGGTTCTTTCAGTTTGGGTTTTCTGCTGATTGTTGCCATTGCTGTTGTTTTATCGGTTAATTATTCGTCTATTCTTTCATTGTTCAGAATACGTTTTCTATCAGGCTTACCGCTTCGTCCTTTTTCCGGTCTATGATCTTGGCGTATATCAGTGTATGTCTGACCGAACTGTGTCCTAAAAGTTTGGACACGGTATAAATGTCCGCTCCAAGGGTCAGCATCATCGTCGCAAACGTGTGCCGACTCGTGTGGTAGCAGACGTTTTTTGTTATTCCGGCTGCTGCAGCCCATTTTTTCAGATTCTCGTTTACATTGCCGTCATAAACCAGTCCCTTAAAGACAAGGGATTCAGGATTGGCATCATTCGCTTCAGGCATCCATTTCATGGCCTGCCTTGACAGCGGTATATAAAGCGGTTTGGTTGTTTTCTGCATGACAACAGATATATAGGTCTGTCCGTTGGAGATTGTCATGTCCTTCCATGCCAGTTTTCTTACATCGCTGATTCGTAGTCCGGTAAAGCAGGAAAAGAGGTAGGCGTGTTTGACAAGCCTGTTGGGACAGGGCGTGGCTATCATCTTTCTGACCTCGTCAATGGTCAGAAAATCACGTTTGCTTTCCGGAACCTTTATTTTTTCGATTGTTTCGATAAGATTCCATGGATTCTTGCTGATAACTCCTGCCTGAACCGCTTCATTGAGCGATGTTCTGAACACCTGACAGTAGGTATTGCCCGTTTTGGGAGAAAGCGTGGAGTTGGTTTTCGGGCTGATATAAGTGTTTCTCAGCCAATTGATAAGTTCAAGACAGAATTGCCTGTCAATGTCTGTAAGTTTGGCATCCGGTCGGAAAATATACAGAATATTTCTGGCGTTTTTCACACTATGCATGTCCCTCAAGCCACGTTCCTTATGGTTGTCAATACAAATCTGCATCCAGTCGGAAAGAAGAACATCCCGGTTGTCTTTGCTGGACAGGTCATCCACCTTTGTGTTGAGTAATGCCTCTGCACGTTCACGGGCTATATCTTCGGCTTTGCGAAGCGTCTGTGCATTCTGTCGCTTTATCAGTGCAGTTGATTCCGGCAAAAGATAAAGTTTGAGAAACTCGTATTCGTGCCTGCCGTCAACACTTCGGTCGAGAAAAAGGGACTCCCTGCCGTCCGCAAGCTTGCGGTGACGCAATTTGACAGGAGTCTTTTCAAGCAATGATTTCTTTTTTCTTCCCATGATTGATAAGAGGTTATGTATATGCCACAAAGGTATAAAAGTTATTTCAAACAAGTATCATAATGAGTAACAAAAATGATGAATGATAGCGATTTTTAAGGAATGTATGGGAAAGTATCCACATTTTATAAATAGCTATAAATCAGTATTTAATATTTCTTTTTACGGATATTATTTCCTTTATTTTCTATACGTTGGTTAGTGGGCTATATCAAGGGCAAGCCCTTGTCAGTCCGCTACAGCCTACGGCTTCCGCTCTCCTCCGTCAAGGAGGGCTTTTATCATCGCTTGCGATACGGCTGGCATCGACCAATACAAGGTCGAGTTCATCAATCAGCTTTTGCAGTACAGGGTTCTTCTTTATCATCCGTTGCAGGATTTTTTCAGCCTCTACCAAGTGGTTTGCTGTACACATGAGTTTGCCTTCTTGTATCTGAAATATTATCCAGTCGGCTATGTCGATGTGGTCGGCTTTCTGCTTGGGAGTAGCGTGTTTCTCAATGAGGTCAGATACGATGGCTTTGCAATAGGTCATACTTTCTGCACGCTGTTTCCACTCGGTATATCCGTCAGTATCGGGAAAGAGAAGTACGGTTCTTCCTATCAACACACGAAGCTTCCCCTCCTTCATTTGGCTCTTGCCACCTGTCGCCAACCATACATAGTTGGGGAAGATGGCAGAGCCGATGATGGCACTCTTCTCGGATTCGACCAATACCACCACCTTGTCGGGATATAGGCTTAGCAGGTGTTCACCGAAAAGGCATTGGGACAGTTGCCACTCCTCCGGCAATACTTTCTGCTTTTTCAGTATGCTATGTATCCAGTTGATGGCTGCACCTTGTTCCTTGATACGGTGTCCATCTTCGGGATTGTACTGCATCACTTTGCCTGTACGCACCTTGCCGTTCTTGTCTATCTGCCAAAAGATAACAGCACCGTCACGAGTCGCTCCCAAACGATACTCATCCAACAAGCGGTTCAACACCTCCTGAGACTTGCTGCCATAGTAGTTGCCAAGCAATGTAGAGAGAAAGCGGAAGAAGTTACTTTGTACGCTTTTCGATTTCTCTACATAGTGAATCGGGACATAGCCGATGGTCGTAGGTTTCATTGGCTCGGTCGGAGTGCTCCTGCTCTTCGCATCTCTCTTTTGCCCATCAAAAGAAAAGGCATCAGAGGTACGGCATTCGGGATGATCCTGAAAGTATTGCTTGGGAGTGTAATGATACCCACAGCTGCTTTCGTGGTTGCATCTTCCGACTGACGGATGTAGAGATGTATTCTCCTCGTCCACATAATAGACAAAGGAGCGCTTGTCGCCACAGTTCGGGCAGACATGACGGGTAGCTATGCCTTTGTATGTCTGTAATGAATAGTTCTTCATAGTCAGGCCTCCTTTTCTTTGATGTTACAAGGTGTCCCGTCCTGTCCCATGTCCCGTTCCCCTATGGGCTGGGACGGTGGGACACTTGGGACGATGGCATTTTCATTCTCCTTGCTGCGGTGGATTACTCGACCGACCGTTGATTTGCCGCAACCAACTTGTGAAGCAATCTCCCTTAGCGACTTGCCCATTCGTGAGAGTTCCAGTATCTGGCTGTCCCTACGGGTGGATTCATCGTCTCCCAACTGCTTTAGGTGTTCCTTTTCCGTGGAGTACCCACGGTGTACAAATTGCAGAAAGCAATCGACCTTCTCAATCTCATAGATGATGACATTGTCGGCATCGTATGAGTATGTCCCGTAGCGCACCTTCAACTGCTTCACATAGCGTAGACTTCCATCTTGGGCACTTTTGCCAATGGCAAACACACTATCAAAGAAATTGTACAGTCGTTTGCTTCCTGCAAGGTCGTTGGAGGTGATGGGACAGTCCAAGGAGCGTTTGGGAGTATGTGCCAGGACGAGAATGGACAGTTCGTATTTCTTTTTGAGATTGTTGAGTTGTATCATCAGCCGTCCTGCTGCATCTCCCTTTTCCATGGCACAGCACAGATAGGTAAGGTTGTCAACGATGAATATCCTACATCCCGTCTGCACTGCCATCTGCTCTATGCTACCGATGATTGCCTCCTCGAAGTTGGCATCAAGGAGTGAGTCACAATCGAGCGAAACACGGTAGAGCCTTTCGGGAAACGAATACAGATTGCCGTGGTCGTTGGTATAACGGAGCTGGAACTGCTTCTCAGACAACTCGAAATCCAAGTACAGCACATTGTCGGTTTGTGCTATATGGTCGGCTATCTGTACGGCAAGGATAGACTTACCTACATTGGAGTCGGCAAAGAGGCAGGACAGTTCCCCCTCATACCAGAAGCAATCCCACAGCGAACGTGGCGTTGGCTTTTGGGACGCTTCGAGTATGGTACGGTTGGCAGTCTTGATATTCATCACACCGACATTCTCGGGCATACCGCTCTGTACCTGGGTCGCTCGTTCGAGGTCGCCATGGATCATGTTGATGTAATTCTTATCCTCTTCCATAGCATCTACCAGTTACGTTTGTTGGGTTTGCGACGGTGGGAAGAGGATATGGACTCGCTAAGTTCCTCATCGGATAGAGGGATAGGATTCTTACGGGAAGACTCCAGCCACTTGTCCAGTTCATCACGGTAGAGGCAATAGCGTTTGCCGGGCTTGGTGGCAGGGATGGTTCCATCGGAAAGCTTCATGTAAAGCGTTCCTTTGGGAATGCCCAAGTATTCCGCTGCTTCATCCACAGACATGGGGACGTGGGTGTCCACTGCCTTTGCGTTGTTCACACTGCTCTGCTCGGTGAGCAGGCTTTTCAGACTCATCACTTCATCCCGAAGCTGAGCTACGACCATAGGAAGGTCGTTGAAGGTAATCATATTATTTTCCATTTTGCAACTCGCCCCTTTAGTGGGACTTGCAGCAAAGGACTTGAATGATACAGCCGTGACTACCTCCACGGATGATAATTGCAAAATAATTCCCGAATAACGATGACCGACCATAAATGACGGGCAAAGTTATTCGGGAAACGATGTGATACAGATAATTACGCTTTACTGACTACTTATGGTTATTCTATTGAATTAGGCTATGAAATCTGTTTTGGTGTGTAATCTTCGGGATAGTGAAAAGATAAATTATCTCCTTCCGGTTCATCAATGGGAATTTCGCTCTTTCGGGCATCTACCTTGAAGTTCTTGATGGTCTCAATTTCCGTATCTGCAAACTCTTTCGGGAACAAGGTCTTTATGAACATGGCCTTATTCTCACCATCGTAAAGTTTGGGATTCAAGAAACGGGCAGTGATATTCCACACAAAATGGCGGAGTGGTACACTCGTAATCTGCTTGGTAAGTCTTCTCTTGATTGGTTTCGGTTTATAGTTGGGATTGTACATCCAATTATGCACCTCGGTGCAGATATGGTTGATGGTCTCTTCGTCTGCTATACGAGGCATTATGTAATGAATGTACTCCATTACACTACGGACACGCTGTTCCATTTCCAATTTCTGCATCTCCTCATAAGAAGCCTTTCTCTCCTGATGATGTTGAGAAGTGATGTGGATTTCAATAGGCTGACTTTCTTGGACAGGCTCTTTATCGAATGTTTCTTCGGCAACTGCGGTTTCCTCAGCCACCAAAGCAATAACCTCTTGTGGAGCAACAGCCTCTACCTCCAATGGTTTCTCCTTTTTGCCGAATATCAATTTATAAATATGGTAGGCATCAAAGATGAACGACTGGAAGACGAGATAGACTAACCATCCGAACACATTGCTGCAAACAAAGACAATCAACCTGATAAAGTTGTCATGACCGAAGTCGCTTCCTATAATAATGGTTACTCCAAGAGAAATGACACAAATCGCCAAGCCGACAGCCGTCCAGATAAGATATTTTTCTTTGATAGATGACTCCATATTATTCATGTTTTTTTGCGGTTATTACTTAATTTTCATTCATTTCTTCTGCAAAAGTAATGGAGTTCTTTCAATTATCACTCATTATTGCCTACTGTTGCATCATTTGTCTACATTTGTTAACTATTGACGCAATATCATACTCTAAAATCATACTCAAAATGCCATAGAAAAGGCTTTTTATACAGAAAAAGGGATGTCAGCTGATGACACCCCTTGATGGATTTTGCGTTGATGCAGTATTACTGTTCAGCCTTACGCTTCAATGTGATTTTATCCACCACCTTGCAGAGCTGGTCTGATGCCAACTTGGAATAAATCTGTGTGGTGGTAATGTTCTTGTGTCCCAACAAAGCCTGAATCTCTGCCATATCGGTTCCCTTCTCCACATGGAGCGAACCCATGGTATGACGTGAACAGTGGAAGGTAATTTTCTTGGTGATTCCTGCTGCTGCCAGCCATCGTTGCAGTGGTCCTTGCAACATCTTTTCCTTGAAGCCCTTGAAGATTAGTCCCTCACAATGTTCCCCAAGAAGTTCAAGGGCTTCCTGGCTGATGGGGTTGTGTATAATCTGCTGTGTCTTCTGCATACGTGTGGTAACATACATCCTACCGTTGGTATAGGGCTGGACTTGTTGCCATGTGAGCTGTGTGATGTCACTCTTTCTTATTCCTGTGAGGCATCCGAAAAGAAAGACTCGTCTTAGAACATCTTCCTCACATGGTGTTTCGGCAAGTCGTATCAGTTCGTCCTCACTCAAATGCTCCTTGATAGTGGGGATACATTCGATACGATCCAGGAAGGGGTTAGGATTCTCCTTGATTTTCCTGTCACGGTAGGCAGTGTGGAGTACGGCACGGAATGTTGACCAATAGCCGGCTGCGGAATTTATATGCAACTTCCTATTGGTGTGGATGGACTGAGGGGCATCAAGCAGATACTCCATGAACTTACGGCACAAATCAACATCCACTTCATCAAAAGTACATTTACCGTTTACAAAGCGTTCAAAATGCTTGTAAACGTTTTGCCACTTGATGTTCTTTCTGTTTGCCAGGTCTTTGAAGTAAGCAAGGAAATCGCCTTTCATCCTGTTCTTGTCAAAGAATCCATGATTCTCGTTGAAGATGGCTTCATAGCGTTGGTTACGTAGGATGGTAGCTTTCTTCATCATGCGTGCATTGAAATCTTTCTCCTGCTGGTTGGCAGGCTTGGCAAAGATGTAGATGCCCAATGCCTCGCGTGTGATAACCTTCATGGTGGCATTGTCACGATAGCCGGGATAGTAGTCCAAGCAAAGTGAATACTGGGTTCCGTTCTTAATCTTACGCTTTCGTAGCGTTACAGTCTTACACTTCATTTTTCTTGATTTTATTTGTTAATACTGATTTTGTCGGCACAAAGGAATACAATGAAATAACCGTGAGAACAATCACGATAATCATTTTGAAATAATTGCTGAATAATGGCGGTTGCTTATGGTTGTTCGTTCCTTTCAGCCATAACACGCTCTACATCAGCACGCAAAAGCAGGTTCTTTCGTCCTACTTTGACCTTTCCGATGTGCTTAACCTTGACGATATGGCAAATATTGGCGGAGGTCAGGCCATAAATCTGCTGAACCTGTTCCACCGTGTAGTAGTTTTCATCGCTCATAAGGTCGGTTCTGCGGAGTTCCGCCAAATGAGATTGGGAGTAATAGGTACGTCCATATTCCCTTTTGGTGGGTATCTTATGGCGATAGGTATATGCACGGAGGGCTGTGGGCTTCATGTTGAACAGCTCTTCCACCTGCTCGGCTGTCAGCCATTGGGTGATTTTGCTGATGTCAACGGCAACACCGAAGAACTCATCAATGTGTTTCTTGCTGTAATAGTTCTTTCCAGCGATACGGCAGATAGGTATCTTGTTGCGTTTGGCAGAGGTATAAAGCCACGATTGCTTGACTTTATAAAGGGTCATGACCTCTTCACCCGAATAGAAGTCCAGCACTTCATCGTTTTTCTCTTCCCTCATTTTCTTTTTGAGGGATGTGGAAGACGAAACGGACTTTCTCGGTGCAGAGGTACTGCCAGGTAGAATACGATGATAGGGATTGGAAGCCAGCATCTGCTCGATGTCGGCTCTGCGAATGAATGCCATTCGGTTGCTGATACGGGAGGCGTTCAGTTTACCAATGGCTACAAGTTTATAGATGTATTGACGGGAACAGCCCATGAGGATGGCTGCTTTGGAAAAGGTGAGATACTCCTGATGCTGTATCTCCATGAGTGGCTGAGCCAGCTTGAAGAGGTTGTTCTTCTGCATTACTTTGGCTCGTTTGGCTTCTGCCTGACAAGCCTCACTGCAATAGCGTTGCATTCCGCTTCGGGTTTCAAAGGACTGACCACAAAAGGCACATTTCTTGGTTACTTTCATACTGCTTATCGTTTACTAATTTCACTTCATCATTCTCATGTATCTGAAGTGGTGAACGGAGGTAAACAGTAGTAAACCGTTGTCGCCTTTCTACACAATGTGACTATCATCACATATCGGGGCGGAATTTGTCGCTCGTTGTAAACAGATGTAAACCCTTGTCAACTATCTACACGAAATGACAAAAAATAAGCTCCGCAAATTCTCCACGTCAGAAATATGTCTCAAAAATATGTGGAAATTTGGGAACCATCAAAAAGTAGCCTGAAAGTGTTAAATTTTAGAATGTGTTGATAATTAAAGGTTTACAAATGGTTATTTCTGGTTGGTTTTGGTTGCTTTAGGCCTCTAAATACAGACAATAAATGCTCTATATCCGATTGTTTTTACATTTTGAGGAATAATAATAGTTCTTAAATTATCGCATCCATAGAACGCTTTATCATCAATAGTTGTTATTCCTGTAAAATATTGAAGCTCATTAAAGTTCTGTATATTTTTATTGCCGCTAAATATTAATCCGATAGTTGGTACATTCGCGGCTTCGTCATAAGATAATTCACCGTCGTTATTATTATCCCAATTATTGAGGCAAATATTTTTCACATATAAATCTTCAAATTGAATGACATTCGGGTCTGCCGATTGTCCTGTTTTGGAAATCGTGATTACCGTACCATCTGCCAATTCAAAGTAAACATTGTTCTCATCCTGCGTGATTTTGATGCTATCTGCATCCTTGCCGTCCTCTCCCGTAGCTTTGCCTAATTGCGTCCAATTCGTTCCGTTGTCATAGGAAATCCACCAATATCCCTCTCGAATTTCGAGTTTAGGCGTAACACCATCTGAACCATCCGTGCCATTATTACCGTCTGTCCCTTGTGCTTTTATCTTCTGACCATCTACAACGATAAACTCACCGTCCAGCGTCCAATAATAGATGTCGTCCGTGTCTTTCTTCACTCCGATAACGGGTGTGTTGCCATCGACACCATCCGCACCGTCCTTGCCGTTGTAAATCACAATCGGGTTGCTCTTGGCAAACTTAATCGTATAGCCTACTACCTTGCCGTTCTCGGTCAGCGGGTCTACACTCGTAATATAATCGTTGTTTTGGAGTGCTGTTACAATTGTCTGTAATGCCGAAAGATTGGTATTCGTTTCGTTGCAAAGACGCTGTAAGGCTTCAAAAGCTGACCATGTGGGTAGTTTGATTTGCGTACCGTTCGATAAAGTGAAAATTACATAGTCGGTGCTGGTTTCATAATCCACACCCGAAAACATGGAATCGCCACCAATGCCGTCTTCACCTGTGGCCTTACCTAACTGCGTCCAATTTGCTCCGTTATCATAGGAAACAAACCAATAATCGTTTTCGATTTTGAATTGCGGGGTCGTACCGTTGGTTCCGTTTGTGCCGTCTTTGCCCTCTGCTTGGATTTTCTCTCCATCAACCACGATAAATTCGCCGTTGAGTGTCCAGTAATAGACACCATCAGTATCTTTTTTTACGCCGATGGTGGGTGTTGTCCCATCTTCACCGTCCTGCCCGTCTTTACCGTGATAGATGGTAATAGGATTGCCTTTGCTGAAAGTAATTGTATAGCCGATTTCTTTGCCGTCTTTCATAAGAGGTGTAGTCCCCGTAACATAAACGTTGTTTTGTAATGCTGTTACGATAGTCTGCAACGATGAAATATTTGTGTTCATCCGCTTGCAGAGTTCCTCTAATTTTGCGACACGGTTTTCCAATCCGTGAACGCTGTTCCAAAGGTCATCATCATCGTATTTACACGATGTGAGCGCAACCACCGCAAATAATGCGGCAAAAGCCAATAGTTTTTTCATAGTAAGATTTATTTAAGTTGAACAAGTATTTTAAATCTTACTATCCGCCCCTCAATAGTGGATTCAATAATAAGAAAGCGCAGGGCTGAAAGCTCATTTGAGGATAGTAGGCCGTAGGATTGCCCGAACATTCAAATAAGCAACAACCCCGCGCCGTATCCGTAAAGGATATGACGGGAGATAAGGTCTGCCTATTCTCATGTTCAATGAATTTCCTACGTTCACTATCCGAGAATAAACTTACGCTTCCGTAAATTTCAATATGTCATCCACAAAGATAAAAAACATATTCTGAAAACGCAATGACCTTATCCCGCTTTTCGGGATTGTTGCCGTATCAAATTTCTGAAAAACAAAGTTTCTATCCAATAGCAGAGAGTATGGAATCGAAACTTTGTTAGTTGTAAGTTGGGTTAATCTTGCCCGCAGATTTCTTGTATTACGCCGTCCATGTAAATCGCCTGCCCGCTTGTCAGCCGTCCCCACCAACGACACCCTAATTCGTCGATGATGATTTCGCCCTGCTCTTTCAGTCGTTCGGCCAGCCACGGAGTAACAAGCCACCATTCCAACACCTCGTCCCCATTAAAGGGATAGAGGTATTCCTCGTCGATTTTCCCCGCTTGGATCAGCTCTTCGATAACCGTGCTTTGTCCCCATAAAACATGGATGTCCGTAATCCGTTTAGCTCTCTCTTGTGTTTCGTACATAGCGGTTAAGTTTTTGTTTATCGCTTATCAGTAGTAATCCAACTTCATGTAATATCAATAATCTTATGCTGTTAGATGGTTTCGGGCATAAATAGGGGGAGGTCTGTTTTATGTGGAATCCTATTAATGGGATAGATAAAAATTCGGTTTTCCATCCGAAAATGGGGAGGGGTGAAAAATAGGGATTGTCCGCTCGGTCGGGGTATCTCGGTTTGTTTGTCTGCAAGTGACAACCTTTTCAGAAAAGGATATTTTATAGACCTTTTCACAAAGTTTGTCACCTTTTGATTGCGGGATAATTTCGGCATAAATCGCACGATATGGGGAATGGACGACAAATAGATTTACCCAAAACTACCCTATAACAGAAAGAATCGCTATCTTTGCCGAAAAGCAAGTGTACCATGTCCTATAAACCGCCTTACACCATTACGCCGAAGATCACGAATTTGGTTGCACAAATCAGCGAAGCAATCGGCGGTTATTATGCGCACGAAAATCTGCGTCTGCATCGTGTCAATCGAATCAAAACGATTCACGGCACGCTGGCTATCGAGGGCAACACGCTTTCGACGGAGCAGGTCACGGCGGTATTGGAGGGAAAACCCGTCGTTGCTCCTATTAACGAGGTGCAGGAGGTGCGCAATGCCCTTAAAGCGTATGAATTGCTCGACACGCTCGACCCCTGTAAAGTCGATGATCTGTTAAAGGCTCACGCCACGATGGAAGCGGGATTGATCGACGAAATCGGTTGTTTCCGCAAAGGCGGTGCGGGTGTGGTGTCGGGGAAAACGGTTATCCATTATGCGCCCGATGCCGAACGTGTGCCGTTTCTCGTAAACGATCTGTTCGAGTGGCTGCGCACCACGGATGAACACCCGTTGATCGCAAGTTGTGTCTTTCATTATGAATTCGAGTTTATCCATCCGTTCGCGGACGGTAACGGTCGCACGGGGCGATTGTGGCAGACATTGATTTTGAGCAGGTGGCGGCCTATCTTCAAAAACCTGCCGATCGAAAACATTGTATATAAGTATCAAAAGGAGTATTATAAGGCGATTGCCGTAAGTGGCGGTAAAGCGGGTTGCACGCCTTTCGTCGAGTTTATTTTGGGGGTAATCGCCGAAACGCTCACTACCCAAGAAACTACCCGAAAGACTACCCAAGAAATTATTTTGGAAGCCATCGCCCGCAATCCCAGCATTACACGGGCGGAGCTGGCCGAAGTTGTCGGAATCTCACCCGACGGCGTGAAATATCATTTGCAGAAACTCGCCAAGTCGGGCAGGCTCAAACGGGTGGGGTCTACACGCCGCGGGGAGTGGGTGATCGAGTGACAGGAATTCCGAAAAAGGTACTTTTATAGACCCTTTTCAAAAGTTTGTCACCGACCTGTTTTCACCCGTTACGGGCTATATGATCCGCTTTCCCAATTCGATGAACCGTTGTTTGTTGGTGCGCACTTCCCTGTACTCGAAATATATTCCGATCATTTTTGCCGTCACTTTTTTGCGGTAGGGGATGCCGAACCGCATAATCAGGTCGTTCATAAAACGGTTGACGACGCACACGGGTAGCTTGTCGCCCGTTTTCAGTCGGTCGTACACCTCCCCGCAAACTTTTTCCGAGGTCAGCAGTTGCAGGCTTTCGTTTTCCCGTATCTGTTTGCCGATTGCGTTCATGTTGTAGTTGTGTCGTTCGATTTCTGCCGCTCCGAGGGCATAGTAGGCATCCACCATCATCGGCACTTGGCTTTGAATCTCCTCGCGCAGAAAGTAGTATTCATTCCACGTTCGGTTTTGTTCCAGTATCTCCAACTGCCGCACGATTTCGCGGAACAGCTCTTTCATTTTCAGTCGGGGATTTATGCGTTGCAGTCGGTCGCAGTCCGACAACGGATAGATATGTTCGGCGCAATCCGTGTGAAATGCTTTCGCGTACTCCTCCCGCACCAGTTCGGCGTCGGTGTAGTACCGCTTGATCCGCTCGTCGTCGTAGGCGTTGTCCCACATGAACCAGTTGCGCGTTCCGTCGGCGTTCATGAACCGTTTGTAGTCCATTCCCTCCAACGCCTGCGCACGGGTATCGCAACCCGCCCCCGACGCTTCGATTTGCAGGACTTGTTTGTAGACCGCTTCGCACTCTTCCAACCTCATGGCGACTTCCTCCCGCGATTTGCAGGGCATCTCCTTGTTGGTGCTGAAAATATGCGCGGCATCCTCTACGCCGTTGCGGAAGCGTCCGACGATCTGCACGGCTTCGGTCGTGGGGTCGATGACGGTGTGCGCCGCAAACGAAAGGTCGGTTACGATCAGCACGCAGGCTGTTGTCGGCAGTTCGATGTCCACCGCCGAAAAGAAACGGCTCGTGAAAAAGTTGATTTCGTCCAGTTCTTCGAGCGAGGAGTAAGCCCGCGAAAAATCCCGCTTGCGGAGTTTCTTCACACTCTCGTAACTGCAAAAGACCTTGCACCGTTTTTCGATCTTATAGGTGCAGATCATGCGGTGGATCGTATCGGTCGAGTTCAGAAAGATGCAGAGCGGATGCCCTTTGCCTTTTACCTGTCCCATAAGGGTACGCACCCAGCCGACGGTGTTGTTCGTGTGTATGAGCAACATTTTCGGTTTGTGGTTGTAGGTCGGGCGGAGTATCTTCATCGTAAAGCCCTGCTGCTCGAAACGGGGATCGGACGGGATGATCGGCGTCGCGGAAACCATCGCCTTTTGTTTGCATCGGAAAAAATCATCCATCGGGAGCGTGATAGAGCCGCGGTAGCCTGCATCCTGTATCGTGCGCTCGCACTCGTCGAACAGCATGAACCATTCACCGTGCATATCCGTATGCGTCTGTACCATCGCCGAGCGGACTTTTGGGAAACTTTCGGGCGTGGTCATGATTTTCAGATAGCCGTCGTTGTAGTTCGTGTTCAGAAAGTCGATGATGTCCTCTGTCGTTACGCCCTCGAACACGCCGAGTATCTGCGGGTGTTTTTTCATCTTGCCCTCGATAACGGGAACATTCGGCTCGATGATGACGGAGTGTCGGGGCGCATTGATTTCGGCATAGGTCGCACCGCATCCCGTGACGGTCTTGTTGATGATCGAGTTGGTCGGTATTTCGGGCATCACGGCGTCGAACCGCTGGCCTGCATCTATTGTGATATATTCAATCTTCATCTAATAATTTGATTTGTAGTTAAAAAAACTTGGGGAGCGAGCGGTGAAACCCGCTCCCCTCGTTCAGCAGTTTAGTTCAGCAGTTCGGTGATGTCCTCCATCGCCTCGGCAGGCATCACGACTTTGCCGTTGGGAAAGTGGTACTTTTTGGCGAGGTAGCCGATTCCCTCCTCGCTCTCGTTGTACTCCTCGGAGGTGATCGGGGTCAGTTTCTCCACCTCGGCGGCCACCTCCACCAGCCACTCGGACTGACAGCAGATTTCACGGTCGGGTTCGAACTCCGTCACTTCGGGCAATTCCTTACCCATCAGGAACGCCAGCAGGTAGTTCCAGATTTGGGCGTTCAGCAGGAGTTTGCCATCCAGTTCGGTGTACCCCTTACGGATTCCGAACCAAACATATCCGCATCCAGCCACGTCTACACGGGTGGTCACGATCAGGGTGGTAGCCCCTGCCGCAATCGCTTTCGCCAGCGTGCGGAACATTTTGGCGTTCCCTACGGGTTTGATTTTAATTACTCGGAGGTTCGTTTTCTCCTCCTGTTCTTCTGCGCGGTTCCCAGCTACCTGCTGCGATGCCGCTGTTACATTGATATTTTTCATATTATTAAAATTTGAGTTTGCATTACTATTGATTTTTACAATCGTTTCCATAATCGTTATCTTTTTTATTAAGGTTTGTTGCCGCCTCTTTCGGGCTGTCGGCTACTCCCTGCAACTTTGGTCGGCCGTACGCTCCGACCTCGTTCACGACTGCAAAAGTGGTCGATTTTTTTTGCTTCTCCGAGCCTTTCGAGGTAGAGGTTGCAGGCTATATTCAGACCTGTTCTTTACCTCTGTCTTTTAATTGGTTACATTTTGCGGTTCATCGGTCGTTTTTTTAGTTCAACCTCCACTTTCGGGCTTTCGGTTTCTCCCTGCGGATTCATCAGCCGTACGCTCCGATTTCCTCCGCTTGCAGGATATAAAACACTTGAACACGCCCTTTCGCTAATCGGTTCGGGGTAGAGAATATCGGCTTGTTTTCGGCCTGTTCTTTACCTCTGTTCTTCACTCCGTTGCAAAGAGCCGTTTTCAGTCGTTTTTTCGTTCGGTACATTGTCTTGTCGTTATTGATTACGCTGGCAAATATCAGCCATTTTTTCGCGTTTTCCGAGCCTTTAGAGGTAAACAATGTCGGCTGTTTTCATGCCTATTATTTACCTGTTTGTCAGTTTCATGTCAGGTTCTTTTACTCCGTTACGATAATGCAAAAAACGCTCTTGGGTTTCGGCGGAACAGGTAAAGAAAAAGGGTGCATTTCTGCACCCATTCTCTATCTGAAATATGTCGGTTATTCAGAATAAATCCTTATAGACGATGTTGTCCGTTACGATGTGTATTCGCCCGAACTCGACAGACGGAAATTTCGGTATCTTTTCCCCGCCGTATTTCTGTACGTTCTTCTTTATATAGCCTATGTCGGCGCGTATGTTTTTGGGGTTGAAAGAACCGTCATAGCCTTTATAGGAGGGATAGCACCCGACGAAGCAGGTGTAATCATAGATCAACCTGCAAAGTTCGTTCGGCGTGTCGGGATTCTCGGACATTGCATTTTCTTCATGGAGCATCCGATAAATCCCGTATGCGACAATCGGATAGAGCGTATTCATCGGTTTGGCTCCTGCCGACGGTTTGCGACGTTCCAATTCCTGCCGTGCATCTTCGGCGGTCTGAATGTCGGGGAAATAATCGGCGAGTTCCTTTCGGATCAGACGGAACAGCCAGTTATTCGTATTGGGAATCGTCTGCGGCTCCTGCTTGCGGCTGCTGGTGCGCAGGGTTACGGGCATTTCCTGTTCTCCGACACGTTCGTACAGGTTCCGATGCCGTTGTTCGGTTTCTTCCATAAAAAGCATCAGTTTCGCCCACTCGCCCTTATAGGTGTTCCAATCTTCCCAATATCCGCGCTCGTATAACTCCTCCTCGTTGAATTTGCGGTCGGTGATGATGTAAGCCACGAATAGGAGGGCTTCACGCAGTCGGTCGGTCAAAAGGGGCGTTTCTCCGAACAGTTCCATATAAGCGTCATAATCGAAACGGTTGGTCGGCAACCGTATTTCGTGATCCTCTTGGATTGCTTTGGCGGCGGAGATGCTCGTACTCGATTCTATTTCATTGCTAAAGTATCCCAGCGTAATGCCGAAATAGTTTTCCAGCAACGGGGCGATTTCCCGTAAAGAGCGGGTATCGGTAGCCAAACAGCCTTTCGAGCCTGTAAGTTCGTTCATAAGCGGTAATTGTTTCAACGAATTTACAAAATTCCGCTTTCTGTCGCAACCGACGACCGCAGAAAAAAGAAAAGGGACTACCCGATGCAATCGGATAATCCCTTAAAAGGTAGTGACAAACTTGGTTTCGGGGGCTATAAGATAGACCTTTTTTCAAACCTTGTCACCACCTCACAATAAGTTTTGCATGGCCGCATCTATCTGTGAGTTCTCGAACGAATCGAGGTAGATTTGCGTAATCTTTTCCGAACTATGCCCCAGCGATTCGCTGATGATGGATGTTGAAACTCCCGACCTTTTCAGCACGGTTGCGAACGAATGCCGCGCAACGTATGTCGTGAGCGTGATAGGCAGGTGCAGATGCTCGCCGATTAGTTTCAGATAGCGATTTATCCGCTTGTTCGTCCGTTGCACCCGTCCGTACTGCTGTTGTGCCGTAATGTGAACAGAACGCCTTAAAACAGGGAAAATGTAATCCTGCGGATGTGCGTTCGGTTGGCGGTACTTGTCGATAATAGCAAGGGCAGCAGGTTGGAGTTGGAACGACAGGAGTTTACCCGTTTTCTGACGGTTGAAAACCAGCCGCCCGTCCACGATGTCGGCATAGCGGATGTGCAGAATGTCTGTCAGATTGATGCCGCACGACAGGTAGCTGAACAGGAACAAGTCCTTTGCCAGTTGCAGGAACGGTTTGGGGTACTTGGTCAGCGTCCGCACCTCGCAATCCATAATCCGCCGAATATCTTCCTTTGTCAGCGACCGTTTGGCCGTGGCTTCCTTGAATCGGCTCACTTTGAACGTGTCGAAAGGGTAGTCCGTTTTCTTGATTAGGCCGTCGGTGATTGCGCTGTTGTAGAGCACCCGCAACGAACGAAAACGGATGCCGATGGAGTTGTCGGAATAATGCCGTTCCACCCGCAGCCATTGTTCGTATCGTTTCAGCCACTCGGCGTCGATATCGATAAAATAAAAGTCCAGCGAACGGCAGAATTTCGTCAGCGAGGTGCGGAGTTCCTGAAAGGTTTTGGCGTTGCCTACACGTTTCTCGGCCAGCAGGCGGTCGATGTAGCCGTTCAGATAATCGCCGACGGTTCGGCGCACGACCTTGCGGGATGCCTTTTCGACAAGCGTGTTCAGCGTGTATTCCTTGTCGCTGGTCTTAAAATCCAAAATCTGCTCCTGCAACTCTTTCGTCTTGGTTTCAATAAGGGTGTTTATGCGCTCCTTGTCGGGGCAATTCCGCTTGGGACGGCTTTTGTCAAAGTCCCAAAATTTGGCGTCGAGGGAAATGTGCAGGCTGATGTACTTGATTCGGCGGTTTTTCGTGAGCCGTAACATGAGGGGGTGAGTGCCGTCAGACAGGGTTTTAGAGGTGTACAGGACGGTTGTGAGGGTGGTGTTCATAACCAATTTCGGTTTAAACATTGGTTTAAACAAATTCCCGATTTCGCCGTGAAAACCGCTCGAAACAAGATGCGAAAAAACCGCCTGCAAATTGCAAGCGGCTGTAAACAACAGAGGGAAAAGCATTTGCCTTTCCCTCTTTGTGACACCGACAGGACTCAAACCTGTAACCTTCTGATCCGTAGTCAGATGCTCTATTCAATTAAGCTACGGTGCCGAATTGCGAATGCAAATGTAGGGTAAAAATCCGAAACACGCAAATAATTGCTTAAAAAATTTAGTAAAAAAGATGATCCGGACGACGGGTGTTGCGCCATCGTCCGGATTATCAGTTGTTTAAAAAATGACGCTATTTCATCAATTCCTCCAGCCGGGACTGCAATTGCCTGCCGGGAAGGTTGCGGGCGACGATCACGCCGTCGGGCGAGATCAGGAAATTCGACGGAATGAAGCGGATGCCTTACATTGCTGCGGCAGGGCTTTGCTTGCCGCAGCCGGGGGACAGCACGTTCGTCCACGGCAGGTCGTTTTCGGCGAGAAACCGCTGCCAGCGTGCCGCATCGTGGTCGATCGACACCGCGTAGATCGAAAATCCGCGTCCGCTGAATGCGGCATAGGCTTCTTTCAGGTAGGGGATTTCCCGGCAGCAGGGACCGCACCACGTGGCCCAGAAGTCGAGCAGCACCCAGCGGCCGGGTCCTGCGAGCGACGAGAGGGCGACGGTCTCTCCGTCGGCGTCTTTCAGCGTGAGGTCCATGTAGGGCCGGCCGACGGACGAGCGTTCGACGGCTTCGATCTCGCGCCGTACGCTCGCCAGCACGGGGTGGTTCTGCAATTGGGCGGGGAACTGCGCGAGCCGTTCGCGGGCCTTCGCCGGGTCCGCATCGGTGCGGCGGGCGTAGAGGAATGCGCCCCGGCGGGTGTCCCTGCTCGAATCCAGCGCGTCGCCGGGAATCTGCCGGTAAATCCGTCCCAGCGAGTCGAGTTTCCGCCTGCGCTCGGGTGTGTCCGGTTCGTTTTCCAGTGCCTGCAGGACGTTGCCGAGCGATACCTGCGCGGCATTCATGGCGTTGAATGCATCGTTGAGCGGCGTCCCGGTGAACTGGAAGCCGCGTACGTCGCCCGTGGGCTCGAGCCGGATGTCGGCCGCTTCGAGCAGGATCGGCGCCCCGATACGGCGGTCGTTGTGCATCAGGTTGGCGATCGTCGGTTCGGAGACGTGTCCGCGGATGCGGAACGAGCTGTCGCGGCGTATGACCGTCGTGGCCAGCACCGAGTCGTTCTCGTAGGGCGAGCACAGGCGGAGCGTGTCGCCCGGAGCGAGGCCAGCCCTGCCCGAAAGGGTGTAATTGGGGCCTCCGCAGCCGGATAGCGCCACGGCGGCGAGGATTGTCGGGCAAATTCTGTTCATCGGAAAGTCTTTATTTGAGTACTTCTGCGAGTTTTTCTTCGAGGTGTTCGCCGCGCAGGTTCTTCGCTACGATTTTACCTTCGGGTGAGATCAGGAAGTTTGCGGGGATGGAACTGACGGCATAGAGCGCTGTTGGATCGAATCCTCCGCCTTTTTTCTGTGCCACATTGATCCAGTTCATGCCTTGTTCGCCGATGGTGTTTTCCCAACGGGTCAGGTCCGTGTCGAGCGATACGCCGTAGATTTCAAAGCCTTTGGCGTGAAAGGTTTCGTAGGCTTTTTTCAGATGGGGCACTTCGTTCATGCAGGGCGTACACCATGTGGCCCAGAAGTCGAGCAGCACCCAGCGGCCGGGACCTGTGAGTGACGAGAGCGCAATGGTCTCTCCGGCGGCGTTTTTACAGGAAAAATCGGTATAGGGTTGGCCGACAGCGCTCCGTGCGGTGGCCTGGGAGGCATCCTGCGACTTTTTCAACATCGGATGCGCTTGTATTCCGGGGGTGAATTGCGCCAGCCGGGCTTTGACTTTTTCGGGATTGTCCTTGATGTTCTGGAATTCGTAGCTGTTGAAGACCCAGGCTCCGAAAACATTGTCGAGGTTGGCGTCTACGGTTTGGGTATAGAGTGCATTCATTTCGGCCAGGATCGCTTGGAGCGACTGCCCCGGGGAGCCTTTGCGGAGTTTGTCTCCGAAGGCGTACATCGCTTCGTCGAATGCTTTTTTCCGGTCGTTGAGCGGTGTTCCGCAGACGACATAGCCGAATGCGGGATCGTATTTCTCGATTCGGATTTTTCCGGGTTCGAGGAAAAACCAGGCGGGGTGGTTGGTTCGCTTCGCGTTGGCCAGGAAAACCAGGTCGGGAGTCGTAACGGTCCCTTGCAGCGAAACGGTCGTGTCGGCGTTCACGACACCGGCGGCGAGCACCGTGTTGTCGGAAGCCAGCAGATAGACCGAGTCGCCCGGAGGCAGTTCGTAGCGGCCTGTGATGGTGTAGTTTGCGCCTCCGCAACTGCATAGCAGGGCGGCGAGGGCGGTGGTCAGAAGGTTTTTCATGGCGGCGGGTAGTTTGTCGTTGGTTTTATTTGATCTCCCGGTCGGGATTCTTTTTCAGGAATTGCTCCCAGCTCTGCGAGCCGCCCTTCGAGGCGGCTTTTTTGCCGCCTCCGAGCCCCTTGACGCGTTCGTCGCCCAGCGCGGCGTTGAGCGGACTGGCCGAGGTGAAGTAGTGGCACAGGGCGACGGCCATGCCGTCCGTGGCATCGAGCCGCTTGGGAGGGCGGTCGATGGCGAGCGTGCGGCAGACGATGGAGGCCACCTGCTCCTTGGCGGCCGATCCGCGGCCCGTGATCGACTGTTTGATGCGCATCGGGGCGTATTCGAAAACGTCGATGCCGCGGCTCAACGCTGCGGCCATGGCCACGCCCTGCGCCCGTCCCAGCTTGAGCATCGACTGCACGTTCTCGCCGAAGAACGGCGACTCCAGCGCCACTTCGCGCGGGGCGTACTCGTCGACCAGCGCTCCTACGCGCTCGAAAATGTAACGCAGTTTGGCGTAGGGGTCGGGGAGCTTGTGCAGGTCGATGTCGCCCAGCACCACCGAGCGCACCGAGCGCCCCTCGATCTCCAGCACGCCGTAACCCATGTAGTTCGTGCCGGGGTCGATGCCCATGATTCTGTATTTCTCGACGGATTTCATCTGCATTTTATGGAAAAAGCCCCTCCTTCCGGCTGTACGGAACGGAGGGGCCGGAATGTCGTTGGGGAATTACTGGGCCAGCAGCTCCGAGATCTTCTCGTAGAGCGCCTCGCCGCGCAGGTTCTTGGCGACGATCGTACCCTGACCGTCGATCAGGAAGTTCGACGGAATGCCCTGGATGGCGTAATCCTTGGCGGCCTGGTTGTCGAAGCCTTTCACCTCGCTGACGTGCAGCCAGTTCATGTCGTTCTGCTCGACGGCGCCGAGCCAGTCGCCGCGGTCCTCGTCGAACGATACGCCGTAGATTTCGAAACCCTTCTTGCGGAACTCGTCGTAGGTCTTCTTCAGGTGGGGAACTTCGCCCATGCAGGGACCGCACCACGAAGCCCAGAAGTCGAGCAGGACATATTTGTTCGCCGGATTCCTGACCACCGATTCGAGCGATACCTGCTCGCCGTCGGCATTGGGCTGTGCGATGTCGATGAACGGCTGGCCGATGTCGGTTTTCATCTTCTGCTCGGCGTTCTCCTTGAGCCGCATCAGTGCGTCGGTCTGCTGCATCTCGGCCGGGAATTTGGCGATTTCGTCGAGCAGTTCCTGCCCCGAAAGCTCGTAGCCGAGCTGCTGGGACAGCAGCATCACGCCGAAGAGGTTGTCGCGGTTCTGGTCCAGGACCGTGCGGGTCAGCTGTTCGTACTCCTGTTCGATGGCCTCGCGACGCTCGGCGGTGGTTTCCGGATTGCGGAACTCCTGCACGAGGGCGCTTCCGGCTGTGGCGTAGGCGTCGCTGGCGTCGTTGGCCGGCGTGCCCGTCACCTTCTTGCGGTAGGGGTTCTGTGCGTCGTCGGTCACGTTGATCGTGCCCGGTTCGAGGATCAGCATGGCGCCGAACGTCGCCCCGTCGTCGCGTGCGTCGCGCAGAATGGCCACCTGCGGATTCTCGGCCACGCCCTCGAAGCGGAACACCCCGTTGGCCACGGCCGCCGAATCGAGGATGTTGTCCTTCTCGTCGAAGAGGTAAACCATGCTGTTGGCTCCTTCGACCTTGCCGTCGACGGCGTACTTGTTTTTGTTGGCGCAGCTGCACAACACGGCTGCCGCCGCTGCGAGGATCAGGATTTTTTTCATCGAATTATTTTTTTGTGAGTTCTGCAAGTTGTTTTTCCAGCGCGCGGACCTGCTGCGCCAGTTCGGGCAGACGTTTGAACACGGCTGCCGAACGGTGGTACTGCATGCCCGGGAGGGCGGGGTATCCGAAGCGGATTTCGTCGTCGGGAACGTCCTTGTCGAGTCCGCTCTTCGAGCCGACCTTCACGCGGTCGCCGATGGTGATGTGGTCGGCGATGCCCACCTGACCCGCGAGGAAGCAGTTGCGGCCGACCTTCGAAGTTCCCGCGATGCCGGTCTGGGCCGACGACACGGTGTTCTCGCCGATCTGCACGTTATGGCCGATCTGGATCAGGTTGTCGAGTTTCACGCCCCGGCGGATGACGGTCGAGTCGGTCTTGGCGCGGTCGATGCAGGTGTTGGCGCCGATCTCCACGTCGTCCTCGATCACCACGTTGCCCAGCTGGGGAATCTTGTCGAATCCGCCCGCAGCGTTGGGCATGAACCCGAATCCGTCGGCGCCGATCACCGCCCCTGCGTGGAGGATGCAGTTCGCACCCACGATGCAGCCTTCGTAGATCTTGACTCCGGGGTAGAGCGTGGTGTTGTCGCCGATCCGGACGCCGCGGCCCACGTAGACCTGGGGGTAGATCTGGCAACCCTCACCGATGACGGCCTCCTCCTCGACGACCGCAAAATCGCCGATGTAGCACTCCTGACCGACCTGCGCCCGTTCCGAGACCGATGCGCGGCCGCTGATCCCCTTGCGGCGGGGTTTGGCGGCGTTGTACATTTCGAGCAGTTTCAGGACGCAGGCGCCCGCGTCGTCCACCTTGACGAGCGTCGCGGCCACCGGCTGCGAAGGCTCGAACGCACGGTCGACCAGCACGATCGACGCGCCCGTGGTGTAGAGAAACGGTTCGTATTTGGGGTTCGTGAGGTAGGCCAGCGATCCGGCCCTGCCCTCCTCGATCGACGAAACGGTGTGTACCTTGGCGTCCTTGTTGCCGACGATGTCGCCGCCCAGGAATCCGGCGATCATTTCGGCTGTAAATTCCATCATATGTTACAGGTATTTGTTAATATCTATTCCTATGGGCATGAACTCTTCCACGGTGCGGCCGAACGAAAGCACCTCGCGCACGGTCGACGACGAGATGTCGGCCACGGGCGAGGGGGTGAACAGCATGACGGTCGTGATGTCGGGGTAGATGCGGTGGTTGGTGGCCTCCATCGTGCGTTCGTACTCGAAGTCGGTGGTGTTCCTCACGCCGCGGATGATGGCGCAGGCTCCTGCCGCCTCGGCGAATTCGCCCGTCAGCCCGGTGTAGATGCACGCCTCGACGCGCTCATCGCCGCGGTAGATGTCGTCGATGAGCCGCTTGCGGTTCTCGACCGTCAGCAGCCCCTGCTTGGAGGTGTTGTTGCCGATGCCGATGATCACGCGGTCGAACAGGTTCAGCGCTTCGTCGACCAGAGCCGCATGGCCGCGCGTGAAGGGGTCGAACGACCCGGGGAAGATTGCAGTGCGTTCCATATCGGACAAAGGTAGAAAAAAAACGGAAAAACAGCACGTTTTCCCGTTTTTATTCATTGCAGCCGCGGCGGGTCACTCCTTGTGGAGCAGACCGCGCAGGCGACGCAGCGCCTTGCTCATCTGCGCTTCGACGGTCTTGACGGAAATATGCATTTCGGCGGCTATTTCGGCGTTCGAGAGCTGCTCGTTGCGGCTTTTGAGGAAGATGTCGCGGCAGCGGCCGGGCAGCTGCGAGACGGCCTCGGCCACGAGCTGCGTGATCTCGTCGGTCTCGATCTGCAACGACTCGGGGCTGGCGAAAACCTCGCCTAACTCTTCGAACGGAATGTAGGAAAAACGGTCGTCGCGCAGGCGGTTGAGCGCCCGGTTGCGCACGGCGCGGAACAGATAGGCGCGTACCGAGACGGTGATCCGCAGTTCGGCGGCGTGCTGCCAGACATGGGTGTAGACGTCGAGTACGACCTCTTCGGCCGAAGCGCGGTCGCGGAGCCAGAACTCGGCGAAGCGGCACAACGGCGCATAGTAACGGTCGAACAACTCCCGGAAGGCGGCGATTTCCCCCCCCCGTTCGATTCTCAACCACAGGTGAACGTCGTATTCGTTATCTGACATGGCGTGTCGTAAGACTGTGTAAAAGTACTAAAAATCGGGATTCCCCGAAAAGCCGTTGCGGAAAAGCAGGCCGCAGGGTGGGGAGGCGACCCGCTTTTCCGCGGCTTTGTTCACTCGATGTCCTCGAAGAAGAATTCCGAGAATTTTAGTTTTGCGTTTCCGTAAAGTTCCGGCAGGAGCCTTTTGGCCCGTTTTTCGAAATCGTCGTAATCCTTCCGGTCGTATGCCCAGGCGATTTCTGCGATGGCGGCCATCCTGGGGAGCGTCATTCGCTGCACATGGCCGAAATCGGCGATATATTCGGTCCATACGTTTCCCTGAATGCCGAGGATATTCCTGTACTCGGCGGGTTTCAGGCGGTCGTAGGGATCGAGCCGGTAAACCTGCCTCATGGAGAGGTATCGTGTAGGTCCTATCGGCTCGTACTTTTCGGGATCGGAAGTCTGCGAGTAGTCGAGGTAGCAGTTCCACTTGGGTGTCATGATGACTCGGTTTCCCTTCCTCGCGGCGTCCGTTCCCCGGAACTGATCCGTCCAGGCCATGATTACCGCTGACTTCGATATTCCGCCCTGCATGATCTCGTCCCATCCGATCAACTCGCGTCCGTGCTCGTGGAGCCACTTTTCGACGCGGTGCATGAAATAACTCTGAAGTTCGTTTTCGTTTGCCAGTCCCTCCTCCCGGATGCGCCTCTGGCAGGCGGGGCACTCCTTCCAGCGCTCCTTGGGACATTCGTCGCCCCCGACGTGTATGAATTTCGAGGGGAACAGGTCGAGCACCTCTGCGAGCACGTTTTCCACGAATTCGAAGGTCTCCTCCTTTCCGGCGCAGAGCACGTCCTTGGAAATCCCCCAGTGGGTCCATACCTCGTAGCCCTTGCCCCGGCATCCCAGCTGGGGATAGGAAGCCAGCGCCCCGAGCATATGCCCGGGCATGTCGATCTCGGGAATGACCTCGATGTAGCGCTCTGCGGCGTAGGCCACGATGGCGCGTACGTCGTCCTGGGTGTAAAAACCGCCGTAGGGTTTTCCATCGTATCGGTTGCGGCTTTCGTCGGTCTTGTCGTATCGGCCGATGACGGTCTCCCTGCGTACGGACCCGATCTCGGTCAGCAGGGGATAGCGTTTGATCTCGATGCGCCATCCCTGATCTTCGGAGAGATGCCAGTGAAATACGTTCAGCTTGTGCATGGCGAGGATGTCGATGAAACGTTTCACCTCGTCTACGGTCCAGAAATGACGCCCGGAGTCAAGCATTCCGCCGCGGTGTGCGAAGCAGGGTTTGTCGCGGACGACGACCGCGGGTACTGTTCCGTCGGTAGCGACGAGTTGGCGGAGTGTCTGCAAGGCGTAGAACACGGCTTGCGGGGAGCCTCCGAGAATTTCGACGGTGCGGGGCGTCACGGCAAGGGTGTACTCCTCGGCGGCGAGGGACGGAGATGTCCGGAGACGGATTTCGCCCTTTGCGGCCACGGGTATTTCGCGCCCGATGACGGGTTCGATGTCCGTTGCGAAGATTTCGGCGGGACGCCGGAGTTCTCCTTCGGCGGCGATGGCGGTCTGGGCCGTGATCCGAAACTCTCCCCTGGCTTCGGTGATTTCCGCGGGGCGCGGGATGATGTCGATGCTCCGGGCGGAGCCGGCTGCCGCGAGAAGTGTGGCGAAGATTAATAAAATGCTCTTTCTCATTGGATTGGGGAAGGGTGGTGGTTGAAAAAGCCGCCTGCGGGAACGCTCCCGCAGGCGGGTGATAAGGGATCAGTCGAGGTCCAGTTCTTCGAGATTGCCCCAGACTTCGAATTCGGCGAATGTGCCGCCTTTGTAGGTCATCGGCGTCGGTTTTACGCTCGACCCGCTGTTCCACGACATGTGGAGCGTGAAGCGGATGTAGCGCGCCCGCTGTATTTCACCCAGATAGACCGAGTTATGGAGCGAGTGGGACATGATTCCCTCGTCGGGCTTCGTCCCGGTGAACCGTTCGCTGTATGTCCAGTCCGCGTCGTTCTCCATGCCGTCGCCCGTGATGGTCTTGGCCGTTTCGATCGTGATGTCGCCCGGAGGATTGTTCAGGGCGCCGTCGGCTTTGGTGCGGGCCGTGATGCGGACGCCGCGCACGGTCACCTCCTTGCCCATGTCGAAGACGAAATAGAACGGAACGTAGACCACCGGACCGACGGATGCCTTGAAATTGTAGGTCCAATAGCTCGCCGGGTTGCCGTCGAGCACGTCCTTGGCCCACCCGGTCTTGGGATTGCCTTCGCCCGGGGTGTATTCCGAGGTGCAGTGGACCACTTTCCAGCCTTCGCGGTCGAGCAGCTGGGCGGGCGGCAGCACGCGCTTGTTGAAGAGGATGTAGTAGACGTTGCCCTCGTCGGAGGTCTGCGCAGCGTCGTCGCCCTTGATCTGTTCGATGGTGATCGGCAGCAGGTACTGCTCGCCGTCGGGCATCTTCTCGCTGTTCAGCGTCACCTGCGCCGTCGACGAAACCTCGTTGTAGCGGGGCAGGATCACCTCCTTCTTCGAAAATTCGTAGGCCTCGGCCGGTACGAGTTCGTACGACGTGTCGTGGGCCTTGTTGTAGGCGTCGACCAGCGTGCGGTCGACCTTGAAGGTCACGGTGAGGTTCTCCGCACTGACCGACCGGGCGACGGCCCGGATGTCGATCGTCTGGGTTTTGGGTTCGAGCAGCGAGATTCGGAGCGGCTCGGCCCCGGCGTTCTGGATCGCCAGCACCGCGGGCCCGTTCAGCCCCGTTCCCGGATCGTCGTCCTTGCAGCCTCCCGACGCAATCAACAGCGCGGCGGCCGCAACGAGACGGATGGAAGCATATCGTTTCATGGTCGTGTTCGTTTTGGGTTCTACTTGTTTTTGGCCGGGAGTTTGATGTCGAGCATCACCGGCAGGTGGTCCGAGGCTTTCGTCACGTCGCCCGACTTGAACCAGCGCAGGATCTGCGAGCCTACGACTTCGCACTTCGGCGTGCCCTTGAGCTGCATGATGTAGTCGATGCATTTCGAGGGATTGTCCGACGGAAAGGTCCCGAATCCGGTGATGGTCAGGATCTCCCAGTCCTTCTGGAGCAGTTTGCCCGTCTCCGACGAGGGTGTGGCGTTCATGTCGCCGCCCAGGAAAACGGGCTTCCCGGAGTCGCCGTAACGTTCCTTCATCGTTTTGGTGATCAGCTCCACCTGTCCCAGCTGCGCCTCGGAAGAAACATGGTCGAGGTGCGAGGTGCAGATCACGTAATCCTCCATCTCCATGACGACCAGTACGCGCGGCTCGGCGCCCACGCCCTTGGGCAGGGCCACCGAAAACTTATTCACGGCCTTCTTGCGGGTTGTCACGCCCTCGCCGTATTCGCCTCCGTCGTAGGGCATGGCCGCACCGTATTCGAAGTCCCAGCTGCCCATCAGGGATGCGAAATGCTTGAGCTGGTAGACGTGGCGCGTGCGGTTGGTGTTGTTGTCGAGCTCGTTCATGCAGATGGCGTCGGCGTCGATCTCCTTCATCATGTCGGCGATGAGCTGGTAGTCGTCCTTGATGTATTTGTTGAAGATTCCGACATTGTAGGTCACCAGACGTGTCACACCCTCGCCCTTGGAGTTGTCGATTGAGACGTGGGGCGGAATTTCGGTGTCGTAAAACGGTTCGTCCTCCATGCAGGCTGCGGCATTGCAGGCCAGGCCGAGCATCAGCAGGGTCATCAGGTATTTTTTCATGAGTTCCAACATTTTTCGGTTTGTTTTGCGGTTAAAAATTCAGTCCGTCGTTCCATCCGGGGTTCTGGGTCAGGGCGCCGCCCGTCAGCGAGCGGTCGTCGGTCGGAATCGGATAGAAATAGTCGCGGGTTTCGTCCCAGATGCCGGGGTTGTTCTTGTGCGGCGAGATGTAGCCGTGGTCGCCGTCGGAGAAGAGAATGTCCTGGTCGATCACCAGTGTCAGTTTGGCCGTGGTCGAGGGCGTTTCGCCCTTGGTGGCGAAATAGACGTCGGGCGTTCCGTCGCCGTCAATGTCGTACTCGCCCTTGGCGGGGATGTAGAGGCCCAGCAGCGGTTGTTCGAAGGTCTTGCCCTCCTTCCAGCGCATGATGTCGTAGTAGCGGAATCCCTCCATCGCCAGCTCGATGGTGCGTTCGCGGCGGATTTCGAGGATCACCCCCTTGTTCGCACCCGTGACGTTGGGATAGCCGGTCTTCGCATCCGACAGGTAGGGGTCGGGGTTTTTGTTGGCGTCGTCGAGGATCAGGTTGGACATGCCCACACGGTCGCGCAGCCGTTTGACCGAGAGGTTGATGTCCTCCTGCGTGAGGGTTCCCAGCTCGGCCTTGGCCTCGGCGAAATTGAGGTAGACCTCCGCCGAGCGGAAGATCGGCAGGTCGTTGAACGACTTGTTGTAGGCGTCCTGCGCCGTTCCGGTGACGAACTTCACGACGTGGTAGCCGGTGATCGAGTTCGCCAGGTCCGGCGCCAGCTTGGTCGTGGCTCCGATACGCGTGTATCCCGGCGTGCGGATGGTCTGGGCCAGGCGCGGGTCGCGGTTCGAACACTGCTGCTTGAACTCCATGGTTTCCCAGCCGGCCTTGTCCGTGAATCGCGAACCGTCGGCCATCAGGTAGCTGTCGACGATCTTGCGCGTCATGCCCGGTTTGCCGTACGAGGCGCTGATGGTGTAGAAATTGGCATTGTGGAAGACGCCCAGCGCCGAATTATAGTCGCGGGCGAGGATGACCTCGACGCTCTGCGCGTTCTCCGAGGCGAACAGGTCGCGGTAGCTGGTGGCCGGTCCGGTCGCGGTGTAGAGCGAATAGCCGCTGTTGGTGATGAACTCCTCGGCTGCGTCGGCGGCCTGTTCGAGATACCATTTCCAGTCGTGTTCGTAGCCGTCGATGCCGTGGTACTTGCGGAACGTGCCTTCGAAGAGGCAGAAGCGCGACTTGAGCGCCAGCGCCGTCCATTTCGTCACGCGGTAGAGATCGCGTTCGGCCGGCAGATAGCGGATGGCGAAGTCGATGTCCTCGATCATGCGCTGCATGACGAATTCGCGCGAGTCGCGGGGACGCTTCAGCTCGGGGTCGGCCGATCCGAGGGGCTTCGCGTACCAGGGCACGTCGCCGAAGCGCTTCACCTTCTCGAAATAGAAGTAGGCGCGGAAGAAACGGGCCACGGCGTCGTAACGGTTGCGCACGTCGGTGTCCTTGCAGTTGCCCGAGTATTCGAGCAGGGTGTTGAACTTGCGCAGGTCGGTCCACGTCCAGCCGCCGCCCGAGGCGGGAATCGTGCGGCCGTCGCGCATTTCGGCGGCGATTTCGTTCTTCACGATGTTGTCGTAGCCTTCGTTGTAAAGGCCGTCGCCGGGGAAGATCGTGTAGAAGGTGTTGCTGAAGGCCTGCAACTCGTTTTCGTTCGAGAAGAAGGTCTCGGGCGACATCTGCGCCAGCGGATATTTGTCGAGCCAGTCCTCGCACGACGAAAGCGTCAGGGCGCAGCCTACGGTCAGTATCGATAGAATCTTTTTCATAACTCTTCTCATTTAAGCGGTTAGAAGGTGACGTCCACGCCGAACATGTAGGTCCGCTGCCAGGGGTAGAGACGCAGGTTGCCGTTCGTGGCGGCCATTTCGGGGTCGATGTAATCCGAGCGGATGCCCGACCAGGTAAAGAGGTTTTCGCCCGTGAAGTAGATGCGCAGGCTCTCGATCAGCGCCTTGCGGGTCCATTGTCTGGGCAGCGTGTAGCCCACCGTGAGGTTTTTCAGACGGCAGTAGCCGATGTTTTGCAGGTAGCGGTCGTTGACGGCCGTCAGCTCGCGGTTGGTTCCCTGCAGGGCCGTGTAGCCGCGCGGACGGGGGAAATAGGAGTTCGGATTCTCCTCCGACCAGATCTGCGTGTGGAAGTTCTTGGGGAGGTAGGTGGCGTAGGGACGTGCGTAGGGACCCCAGAAGGCCAGTGCGTTGGCGGCCGGATACCAGTCCTGGCGGCCGATTCCCTGGAAGAAGATCGAGAAGTCGATGCCTGCCCATTGCAGCGCCAGCGTGGCGCCGTAGTGGTAGCGCGGCTGGCTGTTGCCGATGATCTCGCGGTCGCCCGGATCGTCGACGGTGTTCTTGCCGATGGAGATTACGTTGTTGTCGTCCAGATCGCGGAATTTCAGGTCGCCGGCGCGCAGTCCCTTTTCGGCTCCTGCCGAGGCGTTGATGATCTCGTTCACGGTCGTCTGGTCGACGGGGTAGTTGCGGGCTTCCTCGTCCGAGGCGAACAGTCCGTCGATGCGGTAACCCCAGATTTCGCCCCAGCGCATGCCTTCGTAGTATTTCTTGGCGAAGGAGCGGTCGGGGTTGTCGAACTTGGTGATGTTCGAAACGTAGTCGTTGAAGGTCAGCGTCACGCTGTACGAGAACGGACGGCGCAGCAGCTGGAACTCGTCGCGCCAGTTGAGCGAGAGCTCGTAGCCCTTGGTGCGCAGGTCGGCGCTGTTCATTTTCGGCGAGTCGGCGCCGTAGGTGGCCGGCAGGGCGATGCCCGCGGTGAGCATGTCCTTCGTGTCGCGGATGTAGAAGTCGGCGGAGAAGGCCAGGCGGTTGTTCAGGAAACTCATGTCCACGCCGAGGTTCTTGTGGATGCTTCGCTCCCACGAGAGGTCGGAAGCCACCGGGGCCGAGATGGTCGCCGTGGTGGGCTTGTCGCCGCCGAACAGGTAGTTTTGACTCCCGATCGAGATTTTGCGGATATAGTCGTAATAACCGACGTTCTGGTTGCCCAGTTGGCCGTACGAGAAGCGCAGTTTGAGGTTGTTGAACTGGTCGCGGATGCCGTCGAAGAAGGCCTCTTCCGAGACGCGCCATCCCAGCGAGAACGAGGGGAAGAAGCCCCAGCGCTGCCCGCGCTTGAAGCGCGATGTGCCGTCGTAGCGGCCGCTCGCCTCGACGAGGTATTTGCCCTTGTAGTCGTAGTTCAGACGGCCGAAGAAGCCCATCAGGGCGTATTCGTTCTGACCGCCGCCTACCTCCATGCGTTTTTCGCCGTCGGCGCCCTGGCCCACGAGGTTCAGGTCGTTGAGCGTTTCGGAGAGCAGGTTGTAACCCGTTGCGGCCACGTCCTTGAGGAATTTGGTCTCCCAGTTGAAGCCGACCATCGCCTTGAAGTTGTGGTCCCGGGCGAAGGTGCGTTCGAACGTGCCGTAGAGGTTGGCCTGATAGTAGGTGTGGGTCATGCTCTTTTCATAGAGTTTGTCCTCCATCTTTCCGGACGTGAGCGTGTTTATTTCGCCCGGATACTGCGAGTACTCGGTGTTGACCTGACGGTTGGTGTAGCGCGTGGTATTGAACATGTAGGTGAAGTTACCCTTGATCTCCAGCCCTTTGACCGGGGTCCAAGTCAGCTCCGTCGTGGTCGACATGTTGTCCGTATGGTCGTCGTTGGTGTGGCCGTCTTTGTTGAGGATCGTGGGCAGTCCGTCCATGATCTGGTAGTTCGAGAACGACGTGTTGTAGACGCTCGTGCCGTCGGGGTTGACGGGAACGAACGAAGCCAGTCCGTGTACGGTGCTCCACGAGAAGGCCGTATTGACATCGCTCGGGCCGGGGTAGAAGTACTTGTAGTTGTAGTAGCTGGTGTTGTTGCTCACCTTCAGCCACTTGTTGATGTCGAAGGTGATTTTCGACCGGAATGTGATCTTCTGGAGCTTGTCGGGATGCTGGCGAAAAAGTCCCTCCTCGCTGTAATAGCTGCCCGAGAGCAGATAGTCCACACGGTCGTTGCCTCCCGAGAGCGAGATGCTGTGGCTCGTGTTCGGGTGCTCGTCCTTGAACAGGTAGTGATACCAGTCGGTGTTGCCGTAGTAAACATAGGTGTCGCGGCCGTCGCGCTGGTCGATCTTGACCCACGGGCGGTCGGGATGCTCCGTGCGGTCGTTGCGGCGGGCCCACAGCTCCATCATGTCCTGTTCGGTGTAGCGCGTGTAATTGTTTCCGGCGTATGAGCGCCAGAAGAGGTCGTTGAGGTAGACCGAGTAGTAGCCGCGGGTCTCGTAGTCGGTCGAGGTGGTGGGTTCGTTCCAGCCCCAGCGGCCGCTGTACGAAATGCGGGTCTTGCCCGAGGAGTCGCCGCTCTTGGTCGTCACGAGCACCACGCCGAATGCCGCACGAGCACCGTAGATGGCCGCCGCCGAAGCGTCCTTGACCACCGAGATCGAGGCCACGTCGTTGGGGTTGATCTTCATCAGGTCGCCTTCGGCGCCGTCGACCAGCACCAGCGGCGAACCGCCGTTGATCGAGGTGATGCCGCGGATGTTGAGGCTGGCCGGATTGCCCGGGCGTCCCGACGAAGTCGAGACCGTGAGTCCCGGCACGGAGCCTTGCAGCATGTGGGCCACCGAAGGCGCCGACCGGTTCTGCAACTGTTTTTCGTCCACCGTGGCGATGGCGCCCGTGAGGTTCACCTTTTTCTGGGTTCCGTAGCCCACGACCACCACGTCCTCCATCTTCACGGCGTCCTCCGTGAGGAACACCTTCACGTTGTTCTGCGTGGCGGGGACGGCGACTTTCTTGCCTACGTAGCCCAGGTAGGTGAAGCTGAGCGTTATGTCGGCGTCGGGGACCGTGAGCGTGAAGCCGGCGTTGGCTTCCGTTACCGC
>OBWL01000206.1_pt1 | contig 75663 bp, 86 predicted proteins | sample 1538061 | NCBI WGS metagenome assembly OBWL01 (sample SAMEA2580085, study PRJEB22360) | human gut metagenome | biome: human gut; feature: human-associated habitat; material: faeces | place: Denmark | collected 2008/2010
TGAGGGACTTGGGGAGTTCGGTTTGTATGCCTCGCGCACTTCGCATAGGCTTGTTTGCTCGGCGACAAACCATCACCGCTCACAACGAAAACACCGGAGTAGCGGTGTTTTCTATCGGTTCGCGCCCGCTTGGGTTCAAGTCCCAAAAATTTATACCATAAAAAAAACCTCCGTATAAGGAGGTTTTTTTTATGGTGCCGACTGAGGGACTTGGGGAGTTCGGTTTGTATGCCTCGCGCACTTCGCATAGGCTTGTTTGCTCGGCGACAAACCATCACCGCTCACAACGAAAACACCGGAGTAGCGGTGTTTTCTATCGGTTCGCGCCCGCTTGGGTTCAAGTCCCAAAAATTTATACCATAAAAAAAACCTCCGTATAAGGAGGTTTTTTTTATGGTGCCGACTGAGGGACTTGAACCCCCGACCCACTGATTACAAATCTTTTAAGCGATTGATTTTACACATTTTTAAGCGATTGATTTTAAATAAAAAATCGTTAGCCGACAAAGGATACAAGCAATTTTTCAAAATTTTAAACATCTTTAAACTGCTCATTGGAATCGCTAACTGTATGTACTTCACTCACTCGGCACTCACTTAGCTTTATCTGGAATATAATAGAACAACTGATTAAGAGCTAAAATAATTTGAATATTACGCTCAATAGTATAATCTTTCGCAATCGCTCTTCCATGGCTGTGAGTATGGCGAGTTGCTAGCTCTAAATCTACAGACTTCATACCATTTCTAAAAATAAAATTTTTCAAATAATCCTTAAAATTACAAGACAGCAACCTATTATAGTCTTCACAAGATGTTTGGGCTAAATTATCTATATAAGCTATAATCTGGTTAGAGGATGATGCTAATTCTTTACCGTTTTCCTCACGATATTTTTCGGCAATAATTCCCTCAATTTGAGGAAGCAAAGTAGAAATAGAAGCGATATACTTTCCTTCAAAAAAAGAAGACAGACCTTCATTTAAAAAATCTTGTCTATTTCGGAATGCTTTTTTTTGCATCCATTTTTCAGTCAGAGATTGAATATACTCTTTATTAAAATTTTGTTTAAGCCATAACTTAGGAATATAATGTAAATTTTTTGCAATAAAGCTATATTGAGCAGTAGTTAAAGCAATAAACGGAAACCAACCTTTTTTGATTAAAGATGCAAGTTTTTTATCTGATAAGTTTTTATAGAACTCCAAAAAATGAACATACGAGTAAATATCTTTCATTCCTTTCATCGTATCACTCGCCTTAATATTTGATCTAAAATCATAATAAAGACCAAAATTAAAATTGTGGCGGAAAACCTAAACAACTTGTTCATTATCCTGCGGTGAGACATCATAAAATGCATCGGAAAAACTTATTGAGGCAATATCGTCAACTTCACTGTCAAAAATAGCAAGACCGGCTTCTTTCTTTTTATTAAGCAATACACCAATGCTAAATGGAAAATTATCTACATAAATCTTTGCTTGCTTATCTGGAGAAATTCTTATTAATAAGTTATTAAAGTTTGTCGTTATACCACATAAAGAGGCTAAACTCTTTACCGTAGTATTGAACAATTTATCTGTAGATACGCTCATCCCATAAGGACTAACTTTTACCGTTCTACTTTTCAAATTTCCTTTGCCTGTAATTATCCCGCAACAATTTATCGAACGCAAAAGCGGTTGAGGACGATGTTTTTCTATATCAAAATCATTTGGTTGCATATTAGCCTCTAACAAAATATTTTAAAATAGCATACAAATACAATAAAAAAATTCAAAGTTATTTTTGAGATTTTTTATGCTAAAAAATATAAACAATCACAAAAAAGTTATTGACATTCAAAAATGTACACTATATAAGGAGTGGCAGTTGATTGCCAACATAGCTCAGTTGGTAGAGCTACTGATTTGTAATCGTCTTTAGCTCGGTTCATAGAGGATTGAATTTAAACGATTTTCTTTTGTGGACAAAGAGTTATACTGAATTTGAGCTGTATGTTGGAATCGCTAAATGGTGCTAGCGGTAATGAGCGTGGTAGCTCGGTGGTAGCTCGATTTAAGAATTATTGTATTTATTTGTATGAAGTTGATTTTGAAAATTTAGTTTTTTTTATGCCGATTTAGCTCAGTTGGTAGAGCTACTGATTTGTAATCAGTGGGTCGGGAGTTCGAGTCTCTCAATCGGCACCAGTTTCAAGCCCTTGGTTTTCCAAGGGTTTTTATTTTATCTAGCCTATTTAATTCATCATAAAAATAGCGTTTTTATCCCCTTTTAAGTCTCAAGCTACCACCAACCCAAAATTATCATTAAATTTCAATACGTTATACTGTGTGCTTTTTTATCAACATTTTTTTATGGATTAAACTGATTTTTACTGTAACTTATTGATTTTCCCTAATAAAGAGCTTGCTTCCAGCCGCCCATAAGCTAGAATATTAATGAAAAGTTAATTTTATGGAGGAAAATCATGGTAACATTAACATCTACAATCATAAACAATGCAGAAATCCGAGATAAAATCTATTATATTTGGGATGATACGGTAAAAGGTTTTGCCCTGAAAGTTATCCCTAATGGGCAGAAAAAATTTGTAATTAAATATCGAACAGCAATGGGAGGAAGAAGTGCTGTTCAGCGCTGGTATATTTTTGGAGATATCAGCACATTAAGTTGTAAGGAAGCGCGGGAAAACGCCGCCAAATTGCTTAGAATGGTGCATGAAGGCAATGATCCACAGGAAAATAAACTAGGTTTGCGAAAAGCTGAAACCTTATCAGAATTTTGGGAATTATTTAAATCCGATTATGTAAATCTCAAAGAAAATAAGGATACATATTTAAAAAATAATGAGCAGTTATGGCGCTTGTATATTGAACCTGTTTTTGCACAAAGAAAAATTATAGAAATCAATAATAATGATGTTGATAGGTTGCATAAATCCTTATCAGGCATAAAATACAACGCAAACAGGATGCTGAGCCTATTAAATTTAATGTTTAACCTTATGGAAAAGTGGAACCTAAGAACTGCTAATACCAATCCTTGCCGTAATGTTCAACGTTTCAAAGAAGAAGTTCGCATTAGATATTTAAGCAGTGATGAGATGGAACGTTTTTCCGAAGAATTAAGAAAAGCAGAAAAAAGAAAGCCCGAAATGATTTATACCGTTGCGGCAATCCGTTTACTTTTATTAACTGCAGCGCGTAAAAATGAAATCTTAACCTGTAAATGGGAATGGGTTGATTTTGACAATCATCTTATCAATCTTCCTAAAAGCAAAACTGGTCAAAAGGTTATTTTCTTAAATAGTAAGGCAATGGAAATCTTAAATCAATTATATTGCCGGCCAGAAAGGGAATTATCCGAATATATTATTAAAGGGAGAAATTTTTATGGCTATAATACCGATTTCAAAACAGCATGGTACACAATTATGAAAAATGCAAACATCAAAAATTTTAGAGTCCATGATTTAAGACATACTGCAGCAAGTATGGCGATATCTCACGGACATAGCGAGGCGGCTATTGCAAAAATGTTAGGACATAAATCAACAGCAATGATTAAACATTATGCCCACTTAGCGAACAAACCGGTATTTGATGTTGCAGATACGCTTTCTGAACTTATTAATTTTTAAATCAGGAAATTCAACTTTCTGTTGCTTGACCAGACCAAATGGCGAAATATAATTATTATCGCTATTGTTAATAGCATTTAAGATAACAATATCAAGGATAATAAGAAATGCCATTTCCGATAAAGAACTATTTTTATTTGAACGAGGTATCCGCTAGATGGCGTAGAAACATCAAAGATGTGGAATACTGCATAGAGAATGGTTTAATACCAGCCTATATTAAAGTATTTTCAGTAAAATTAAGTAATTCCCAAGCTACACCCCAGAATATGTTACAGTATTCGGGGTGTAAATGTTTGCATCCAGATGACTGCCATGCTCTTTTTCGTCATCATAAACAGGTAATCCGTCATTTTTTATCGGCGGATGGACGTACAGAGGATATTTTAATAGAACCGTCACAAATAACAATTAGACGAATCGATTTAATGATTTTTCTGAAAGACCTAGAAATATTTGAGAAAAAACATCAATTAACTTATCAGGAAGATCTCCCGCTTTGGAACAATGCCATACCCAATAATAAGATTGGTTTTGATGACAATGTATTAACCATAGATAATTCCCATTTTTCATTCGGCCCGTTACAGGCCCGTATTATAAAAATTTTATATCAGGCTTCCCTTACTTCTAATCCGTGGGTGCTTGGAAAAAATATTTTATTTGATTGTGGTGCTAGAACACAACACTTAATGGATTTATTTAAATCTCATCCTATTTGCGACAGAATCATATATAAAGCAAAGGGATATTATCGGTTAAAAATTGACTAATACACAAGATAATTTACCGGAAACTCGGACATATATCCGAGTTTAAAGTTCAGAAAACAAGAGGCATAAATAAGTTAATAGTAATATATCCGATGTAATCCGACTTTCATTCTGACCTATCCGACTTCTAAAACATAATTTTTTTCTAAAAACTATTTTTGAAATTCAAATTATTTTTAGAGAGGAAAAGCCTATGAATGATATTAAATATTTAACGACCAAAGAACTTTCACAGCGTTGGAAACTCAATCCGAATACGATAGAACATTGGCGTACAAATGGATTCGGCCCACATTTTATAAAAATCGGAAGAAAAATCCTTTATTCTTTGGACAGCATAATTGCCTTTGAACGCGAAAATATCGCCCAAAATACAAATATTGTAAAAAAATAATTATCCATCTGGAAGTTTATAATGAGCGGTTGGATAAAACTTCACAGAAAAATTACGGAGTGGGAATGGTATGGAGATGCAAATACCTTTCGGGTATTCATGCACCTATTGCTAACAGCTAACTATGAAGATAAGCGGTGGCGCAATATTGATGTAAAACGCGGCCAAATCATAACCGGCAGAATGGAGCTGGCACAAACACTATCTCTAAGCGAGCGCCAGATAAGGACAGCCCTTGACAAGCTCAAGACGTCCGGTGTTATAGCCATCAAAACGACCAACCAATATTCTCTGATAACTGTTGAAAATTATAGCTGTTTTCAAGATTTTTCTACTGAAAACGTCCAACCCAAAGCCCAACAGCCGACCAACCAGAAGTCCGCAGAAAGTCCAATAAACGACCAACCAAGAGTCCGACCAATGTCCACGACTCAAGAAGAGAAGAATTTAAAAACTAAAATATCCTCATTACATTCGGATATTTTATCAAAAAATTCTCACAAACCAGTTGTTTCAAAGAAAATGAGTTTCGCGGATTTACTGAAATCCAAGGGGATAGCATAATGTCAGTAGTCGATATGCTAAATAAAAAACACAAAGTTATGAATTGTGTGTTCGAAATTCTGTACGATTTGTACGGAGAGCCAGTATGGCTGAACAAACCAAAAGACGGGCAAGAGCCTGAAAAAATTATTGAACAATGGATTAAAGAGCTTGGGGATTATTCTGAAACCCAATTAAAGCAAGCCTGTTATAATCTTTTCAAATACAAGAAAGTGGTGACATTTCCAAAACTTGCCCATATTTTGGCAGAACTGAGTGATCAGCAGAAAGAAAATGCTCCCAAACAGCCGCCTGAAAAACGTTCTTTAGGGATGTGCCTTGAAGTCGAACTTATGAGACGTGATATTCGACTTAATAAATGTAAATATACATTACCAATCTACAGAGCCGCCCTCTCTTACACAATTAGCGATTTGCTTAAAATTAAAATCGGTGAACGAGAATATATGGAACTTGAATACAGCTACCGTAATGATGGTATACAGCTTCGGGGAATTCAGTATCGAAAAGCTGTTGAACTAGGCCTGTTTGATAATTTTGATGAAACATTAGATAAAATAGCAAAGGAACGCGGCCATGGTTAAAATGTCCCGAAAAGAGCTTTTAGAACGTTTTGAGGAAGCTGTTTATACTGCTAAGCGATTGCCGCCAATCATTATTCCCGGATGTAAAGCTGTATGGCCGGATATAATTTATACGCCATTAGAAATTTTACAGCAAGAAAAACGTCCGATAAAGTTACGTCCCTCATCAGAACAATTATCCAGATTAGATGAAGTTTTGAGCTGGACACCTCTATTAACAGAGCTTGAAAGAAAACTGATATGGTATAAAGCACAGCGAAAACCATGGAAATTTATTTGTACCGTGCTGGGAATATCCAGAAGTTCTGCAAATGATAAGCTCAATAAAGCCTTAGACTATTTAAGCGATAAGATAGAACAATTATAATATTTAACTAAATCAAATAGTTTTTAACTTAATAACCGAATGTTCATCTACATCATACAAAAAAACACTTTTAAATTTAGAAATAAACTTATAGCTCAGTATTTCATCGGTAAAATGACAATAGTTACCTTTAGAAACTCCGGGTTTGCACACTAACAAATAACATTCATCACAATGTTTCATAAAGTTATTATACTTTTGATTCTTTTTATCAATCACCTTTTGTAAAGGGATAAACGGATTTTCTAGACTAAAACATTCATTATTAACAACACATTCATACTTGCCGTTAATATTGGGAAAACCGCTGATTGAAAAGCACAAATATTCATCATCTATTTTTATCCAAGGTTTTATTAGCCGAGGAAAGTTTTTTAATTTGTCTAAATTATTATCAATAATAGGTTCTATCTGAGCTTTTATTTCTTTTTCAGCAAACCTATCAATAAAGCCCGGATTATAATAAACCTCCAAAAGCTGTTCCTTAGTCCTTGCTTCATGCTTTCGTTTGTCATACTTATCAATAATGATTGATATTGGCAATTTATGTTTGTTAAGAGAATATTTACAAATTTTATTACCCGTTGTCGCCAATGCCTGCATAGCTTTCCCGTGCTTGCTTTCAATTATAAACTGGGTTATCTCGAATCCTATCTTTTTTCCGTCATTAGACTCAAAGACAAAATCAGGGCTTTCTGTTTCTTCAATTTTAACAATATTATGTTTTTCGTGCCATGACTTTCCTAGAGACGTTTGCAAAAAACAATCTAAACATTCTTTTTCTTCTATTTTATGGTCTTTCATATTAAAATCTATATTCTCTTATAAACTATCTGAAATGAGTCTTATTCTTTTTTGCTACATAATAATATAAAAGTCCATAAGATTCTATGATTATATTAATTGTGTTTGGCTGTATTAAACTTTAAAAAACTTATCCGTTCTGTAATCGCATATTTTTGTATGGACATTTTCAAAAGTTTTCCGTTAATATTTAGATATGATGAGAAAAGATGTCGGAAGACATCTTCTCTCATTTTTTTATGCGTGAAATCTTTCCAAAATTCTCTGGGTCCTTCTGGACTTCCGTCCCTATAGGGGTGGCTCAAGCGCGGCATATTTTAAGCCGACAGCCCGAAAATTTTGGTTGACACGGTTGACATTTTTTATCTTCTTTCTTGGATTTTCAGGCAGTTGAGTCCTATTGTTCCGACAATGCGCATAAAAAAATATTATTTTGAATCAAATATATAAAGTTATAAACCAAACTCTCTAAACAAGTTGACAATTTTGGCGGTTTTCCTAGAAAACCGCCATTTTGCAAATAAGGATGTAAACCAATGGAAAAAGTTGAAGTAAACACAAATCTTGAATACAGCCGCCGCAAACTGGCAGATTTAAAGGAATATGAGGGAAATGCCCGTACGCATAACAAAGAACAGATTATGCAAATTGCCAATTCTATGATGGAAAACGGTTGGACTGCGCCAATGCTCATTGATGAAAACGATATGATTTTGGCAGGACACGGACGTAAAGCCGCCGGAGAAATGTTAGGCATTGAAGAAGTACCGGTTATGATTATCCGCGGTCTCAATCCGGCACAAAAAGCCCGCTTATGTATTTCTGAAAACCAGATTGCTCTAAATGCCGGTTGGGATACGAACAAACTATCAGAGCAGTTGCAGCTTATTCTTGATGACGGTTTGGATTTGGAAATAACTGGTTTTGATGATGATTTTCTCAATGATATTCTCAAACTGGATAATGACAATGAACTGCTTGACCCGTTAGAGGGAGAGAAAGAAGAAAAAGTTCAGGCCAATAAGTTTTTATCATTTGGCAGTTATAAAATTCATATTTCGGAAGAGGAATACCAAAGTTTGGTGGATGCCTATGAGAATTTTGTAAAGGAAAACGGCGTTCGTTATGGTTTTGTGGCAAAGGTATTGTTACCCCAATGTTAGAGTTAGATTATCCTATCAAAGATTTAGTCGGCGCAGATTATAACCCGAGAGAAATTGATGAGGAATCATTAAAAACACTTCGTCAATCCATTAAGACCCTTGGAATTGTCAAACCTATCATTGTTTCCGGCAATTTAATCGTTGCCGGACACCAAAGGACAAAAGCCCTGCTGGCCGCTGGAATTGATAAAGCACCGGTATATCTTTTGCCGGAAAATATTAACCAAACCGATGAAATCCGCTTTAACCAACTGCACAACGGTACAGATTTTGACAGCGGCGATGAACGAGCTTGGGTTGGCAGAAGCGAAAATCTTGGCTTTGAAATGGTGCCGCCTATCAAATTGCGCGGCAATATGCGGGCTAAAATGGCAAATGTCCGCAATGAAATCTGCAAGCTCATTATCAAATATGGCAACTGGGGAGCTTGTGTTGCCACTCAAGCCGGAAAAGTTATTCATGCCGGACAATATGTTCTGGCTTGCAAAGCGATGGGAATTCCGGCCAGAGTCTCCCGCATTCCTAACAATATGGCTCAACAAGCGGCAGAGTTTTTGAATAAAAAATATGGTAAATTTTCTTATGATCATTTAGCAAAAACGACTTTTATACAGACGTTTGCTCAAAAATTTCGTTTGCGGCACGATGAGCAGGAAGAAAAGCCGTTTAATGCCTCACCGACTTATGAGAAAAGCCTTATTCCAAATTACAAAAAAGGCGAGCGGATTTTTGATTTTGGTTGCGGTCAGGCAGATTATGTAAAAAAGCTTCGCAAAAAAGGTTACGATATTCATGGTGTTGAGTTGTTTTACCGCAAAGGCAATTTCATTGATTCGACAATGGTTCACAAAATGATTGATAATCTATGTGAACAGCTAGAAACCAAAGGTTTATTTGATATTGTCATTTGCGATTATGTTCTTAACTCGGTAGATAGTATGACTGCTGAAAACGATGTATTGACGGTGGTTAATGCAATGTGCCGAATGGGCGGCAAAATCTATTTTTCAGGTAGAGCCAGAGAAAAAATTGATATGCAAGACCGTACGACTTATGCAGGAGAAGCAAAATCCCACCGTTATATTGAGTTTTTGGATGATAACGGATTTTCGGCATTGTTCCGCAAAGGGCATTGGTTTTATCAAAAATTCCACCGAAAAAGTGAAGCTCTAGCCTTAGGACGCCGATTTATCAATACAACCGAAGCTAAGCTGGAACGCCATAATCCGGGAGTTTGGTGTATGAGCGGAATAAAAAATGTTGTAATATCCCCTAAAATGGTTGAAGAATCTATCACTCGGGAATTTGAGATGTTACATCCGGATGGCAAGCCTATAGGTAGAAGTTCCGATGTCATAAGGGCTTATCGTTTTGCATTGGCAAAAGATAACTAACGCCAAATTGATAATTGCGGCAAGACGTGAAAGCCTGAGATAAACCGTTATATCCTTTTTCAAGCGGTGGAATTGGCAATCGTTTTGCTCCGGTTATAATAACTTTATCGCCCCTGTATGTTTCAGCGGTAATGATATCGTTTTCATTATCGCTTGGAACAAAGGGAACGTGGAGATTGTTTCGGTAGCCGATAACGCCACACAAATATAAACACTTGAAAGCGGAAAACTCATTAAGTTCAATCTCGGTGTTCACGGGCATATTTAGAGTAACTTTTTGCGAATAATCGCCGATTAGGCATTTGGCACAATGAACTGTCGGGTCAAACCCTCTTATGTATTTTAGCCAAAAATACCTAAATCCAGTAACTTTGGCGTTTTCCGTAACAAATTTTATTTTCATACCAACATTATAATATAATCACATAGGGTTGCAATGTTTTTCATCGGTATATCAAAAAGAAGTTTAGTAAATTATGGCATACATCACGCAGGCAGCATGGGGAAGAAAACATAATTTTACCCGACAATATGTAAATAAGTTGGTAAATAACGGAACAATAAAGCTCCATAACGGAAAAGTGAATGAAGAAGCCGCCGATATGGCCATCGCCGCTATCCGCCAGCCTATGAAAAACAGTAAAAATGCCACAGACGGAATGGACGCCCTCAGCAATTTATCAACAGTACTCTTAAAAACCCGTATAAAAAGCGAAATTGAAAAAGTCAAATATCTTGAAACGAAAAACAAAGAGGCTGAAAAATCTTTAGTTTCGGCAGATGGTGTGAGGATAGCCGCCTTTAATAAAGGACGAATGGTGCGCGATGCCCTCTTAAATATTCCCGACCGTGTGGCGTCAATCCTAGCCAAAGAAACTGATACCAACCGAATACACGAAATTTTAACCAAAGAAATACGCCAGATTATTGAGGAAATATTAGAAAGTGGCTGACGCTTTTACCATTTATAACGAGGGATTTAATGCCGGATTAAAGCCAGACCCGCTCTTAAATATCTCGGAATGGGCTGATAAATACAGGATTCTTTCGCAAAAAGCCTCGGCAGAACCGGGAAAATGGCGAACATCCAGAACGCCATATCTAAAAGAGATTATGGACTGCCTTTCTCCGTATTCAGGAATTGAACGTGTTGTTTTTATGAAAGGCGCTCAAATCGGCGGAACAGAAGTTGGAAATAATTTTTTGGGCTATATCGTGCATTTATCTCCGGGGCCGGTTATGCTTGTTATGCCAACGGTAGACGGAGCAAAAAGAACTTCTAAAACCCGTATAGACCCGATGTTTGCTGCAATTCCCGAATTGAAGGGAGTTATCAGCGACCGCCGTTCTAAAGATGCCAGCAATACAACCTTGATGAAAGAATTTCAGGGTGGTGTATTGGTTTTAACCGGTGCGAACTCCGCCATTGGCTTACGTTCAATGCCCGTGCGCTATATTTTTCTTGATGAGATAGACGCATATAAAGGAGATGTTGAGGGAGAAGGAGATCCTGTCAATTTGGCAATCAAGCGAACAAGCACCTTTAACCGCCGTAAAATTTTTATGGTTTCCACGCCGACAATCCAAAATGTGAGCCGGATAGAATACGAGTACGAGCAATCAGACCAACGTCATTATATGGTGCCGTGTCCTTATTGTAATAAAAGGCAGTCGCTTAAATGGAAGCAAATCCATTGGGAAAATAATGACCCGCAAACGGCTGTTTATATTTGCGAGCATTGCGGAAGTATAATTGAGGAACATCTGAAAACGTGGATGTTGGAAAACGGTGTATGGGAAAAATCTAACCCAAACAGTAAAATTGCCGGTTTTCATTTATCTTCGCTCTATTCTCCAGTTGGTTGGTTTTCATGGGCAGATGCCGTTAAACAGTTTTTAGATGCCAAAAACAAAGATAATCTTCTGAAAGTCTGGGTTAATACCGTTTTAGGTGAAACTTGGCTTGAAAAAGGCGAAGCTCCTGAATGGCAGATTCTCTTTGATAAACGTGAGGATTACCAGCAAGAAATTGTCCCGAGCGGTGGTCTATTTTTAACTGCCGGTGCGGATGTCCAAAAAGACCGTATTGAGTGTGAAGTTGTTGCTTGGGGAAGAAACCGTGAAAGCTGGTCGGTAGGCTACTTTATTATAAATGGAGATACTGCCAGAGATGATGTTTGGAATGAATTGACAGAATTTTCCCGGCGTTATTTTGAACATTCGTCCGGTGCAATGTTGCCAATCTCCCGTTTTGCCATTGACAGCGGTTTTGCAACGCAACAGGTTTATAATTGGGTACGCAAACAGCCTTTGAATTTTGCGATGGCCATAAAAGGAACTGACAGCGGTGTTTCGCCGTTAGGACTTCCGACAAAGGTTGACCTCAACATCAATGGCAAAAAACTTCGCCGAGGAGCTAAGGTTTGGGCGGTGGGAACATCGATTCTCAAATCTGAATTATATCAGTTTCTACGGTTAACTCAAAATGAAGATGAGAGCTTTCCGGCCGGATATTGCCATTTTCCTAAATATGACAGCGAATATTTTAAGCAGTTAACAGCTGAACAATTGGTTACAAAAATTGTCCGAGGTTATCAAAAAAGGGAATGGCAGAAAACAAGAGAACGCAATGAGGCGCTTGATTGCCGTGTTTATGCACGAGCCGCCAGTATCAGCTTTGGTATTGAACAGTTTTCAGAAACAAAATGGAGCAATCTGGAAAAAGCTCTAATTCCTGAAAAACAGGAAACAGTAGAAATACCGGCAAAGAAAAAGCGGAAAATTAGCTTTTCTCCCAGCATAGTCAAAGCTCAAGACCCATATTTATAAGGATTTAAGATGACAAAAGTTGAAATTTTACAGAAACAGCTTGAGGAAGCAGAACAGGCATACCATGAGTTAATGATTGGTGCACGCACTGTTAGCGTGAATGTTGAGGGTGTTGGTTCAACTTCATACGCTCAAGCCGATTCCTCTAAACTAAAAGAATATATTTCATATCTGCAAGCTGAAATAGGAAAAGCTAAAGGTCTGAAAAATCGTAAAGTTATCAGAGTGAGCTTTTGATTCATAATATATAAATCTTTTGTATATACAATTTAAACAATAAAAAAAGTGAGCCATTGGCCTACTTTTTACTTGACATTTATAAGCCAATGGCGTAGTATAGGAATACAAGTTTTGATGACTAAATATATAACTGTAGTGGAAACTCGGGAATTTGTTAATTTTGCAAAGCAAAGTCTATCAGAAGAAGAAAAGAAATCGTTGATAGACTTTCTTGCTGAAAACCCCAAAGCCGGTGTTCTGATTTCAGGAACTGGCGGTTTAAGAAAACTAAGATGGGCTAGACCTCATCAAGGTAAAAGTGGAAGCTATCGAGTTATTTATTATTATCATAGCGAGAATATTCCTCTGTTTTTAATTTCCGCATTCGCCAAAAATGTAATGGAAAATTTTTCAGAGGCGGCAAAAAATGAATATGCAAAACTCTTAAAAGAGTTGGTTAGACAGTATGAGGGTAGAAATGGAAAAATTTAATGAAACAGAAATGTCAATATTGAATGGCCTCAAAGATGCTTTGAGTTTTGCTAAAAACGAACCTAATGGGGCAAAAGTCCATAAGGTTGAAGTCAAAGATATTGACGTTAAAGGACTTCGTGAAAAGTTAGACTTAACTCAAGAGGCGTTCGCTGATACTTTTGGGTTCAATCTAGCAACAGTTCGTAACTGGGAACAAGGAAAACGACGGCCAGAGGGCCCGGCAAAAGTATTGCTAAACGTAATTGCCTATAACCCCAAATGTGTATTTGAAGCAATCAGAGCTTAAATTGCTCGCAATATGATTCAACAGCAGGAAGAAAATCCTGCTGTTTTTGTTTTAAAAGGTTCAAATAATGGATGATACAAGCTATAAAGGTGCGTCTTTATCGGCTAAGGAGTTGTTAAGCTGGCGGCCGTTGCGGCATTCTGCAGATATGGAGTTGGATGGCGAACTTTCGACATTAGTCGCCCGTTCTCGTGATTTAATCCGTAACAATGGTATTGCCAGCGGAGCTATACAGACACTCGTTGATAATGTTGTCGGCAACGGCCTAAAACTCGTTTCCATACCGGATCATCGGGTTTTGGGATTAGACCTTGATTATTTGGAGGAATGGGCGCGAAAAGTTGAGAGTTTATGGCGTATATGGTCGGAAAGCATTTATTGCGATGCCGCGCGAAAACTTAACTTTAACTCGCAAACAGCCCTGATTTTCAGGTCGGTTATTGAAAATGGAGAAGCTCTGGCGTTGGTTTTATGGCGTGAAAACCCAGCCAACCAGTTTGCAACTTGTTTTCAACTCATTGAGCCGGACAGGTTATCAAACCCAGATTTTAAGCAAAATACAGAATTTTTACGCGATGGCATAGAAATTAACCATTACGGCGAACCGCAAAATTATTGGATAAGTAAATATTATCCAAATGACTATTATTATCATGGCAGCACCAACTCTTGGGAAAAAGTTGCGGCTCAAACCTCTTTCGGGCGGAAGCTAATTCTACATATCCATCATCCGGAGCGTATTGGGCAAAATCGCGGTAAACCGCTTTTTACTTCAATAATGCCGCTTTTTAAGATGTTAGACCACTACGAACGTTCCGAATTAAAAGCCTCGGTTGTTAATGCAATGATAGCGGCTTTTATTGAAACGCCGATGGACAGCGAATCAATCGCCGAGATGTTTGGCGAATCTGTAGATGATTATTTAGAAAAACGCAAAGATTGGAGTGTTAAGCTTGAGAGTGGTTCAATTATTCCGGTATTTCCCGGCGATAAAGTTTCTGCATTTACACCCAGCCGCCCAAATTCTAGTTATGCCGCTTTCGTTGAAAACGTCCTACGGCATATCGGAACAGGTCTAAACATACCTTTAGAATTGTTGATGAAAGACTTTTCCAAAACCAACTATTCTTCAGCCCGAGCCTCGTTGATTGAGGCTTGGCGTTTTTTTAATGGTCGGCGTAGTTGGATAATTAACTATTGGGCTAAACCTGTTTTTGAGCTTTGGCTTGAAGAAGTTGTAAACAAGGGGCTGATTGAAGCCCCTAATTTTTACGCAAACAAAGCCGCGTGGTGTCGGTGTAAATGGATTGGCCCGGGGCGTGGTTGGGTTGACCCAGTTAAAGAAGCTCAAGCCTCGCAAATCCGTATGGAGAGCGGGTTATCAACCTTAGAAGATGAATGTGCTTCGCAAGGTTTAGACTGGGAAGAAGTTTTAATGCAACGGGTTCGCGAACTCAAACGAATGAAAGAGCTTGGGCTTAATACTTCTGACAAAGGCAATATTGAACTTATCAAAAAAGAGGAAAATACAGATGAAAATATGGAATAAAATAACCAACGAACCATGGGCTACGACAAGCGATACGTTAGAAAATATAATAAATATCGCCCAAAGGCAAAATGCCACTCCGGCAGCTGTCGCAGCCCAACTGGGAAGAAAACTGCAAAATACCTACTCCGTTTCCATAAGAAATAATGTTGCAATTATCCCCATTCGAGGGCCGTTATTTCGCTATGCAAATATTTTTACGGCTATTAGTGGAGCAACATCTTATGAGCTTTTAGCCCGAGATTTTAATTTTGCGTTAGTTGATGAGAGTGTAAAAGCAATTCTATTTGATATTGATAGTCCGGGCGGAGAAGTAAACGGCTGTTCTGAATTGGCTGATATGATTTACAATGCACGAGGTAAAAAGCCAATTATTGCCTATGCTTCCGGAAATTGTTGCAGTGGTGCATATTGGATTGCCGCCGCTTGTGATGAAATTGTTGTTACAGATACGGCCGCGGTCGGTTCTATCGGAGTTGTAGCGGTTTATGAAAGAGAGGATGACAAAAACAAAATCGAAATTGTTTCATCACAAAGCCCCTTGAAACGCATAAATCCTGATACGCCAGAGGGACAGAGTAAGCTGCAAGCCAGATTAGACGCGCTGGCAGAAGTTTTTATCAATAAAATAGCGACCTATCGAGATACATCTACTGAAACCGTTATCAAAGATTTTGGTCAGGGCGATATTTTTATTGGCAGAAAGGCGATTTGGCAAGGTCTGGCTAATCGTCAAAGCTCTTTTGAGCGCATTTTAACAGACCTTCACAAAGAAAAGGAAGATGATGATATGAATGAAAATGACATAAAACAGCGTGAACGCCAAAGAATTAAAGAGGTTTTAGACAGCGAACACGCACAAGGCCGTGAAAAAGTAGCCAATAAGATACTTCTTTCAACGGATTTATCTTCTTCTCAGATTATTGACATTTTGCAAGAAATTCCCAAGGAACAAGCATTGTCTTCTTTTGAAAAGGCAATGGCACAAGTTCCTAATCCGCAAATTGTCGTGTCCGGAGAAGAACAAAGCGAAAATATAGATATAATGGCTAAACGCATTGCCTCAATGGCTCACACTTCTTCAGGAGAATAAAATGTACGCAACGTGTAAAGATGAGGGAACTTATAAGCCAGATAATCTTTTGGCTGGCGATTTTCCCCGAATTGCCAATGTTGAAACCATTACCGGCGGAAACTACAAACGGGGGCAAGTTCTCGGAAAAGTAACAACTTCGGAGAAATATACTGCCTCAACGTCAAAAGCAACAGACGGTTCTCAAATACCTTTGGGGATTTTGGCGGAAAATGTAAATGCTACTGATGAGGATAAACAGGCTGTTGTTTATTCCACGGGAGAATTTAATTTGGAAGCACTGACCTACGATAGTGGGTTTACTGCGGCTTCCATAACCGAAAAGCTCCGAGAAAAGAGCATTTTCGTTAAGAAAACTCAAGCATAAGGAATTTAAAATGGATATTTTTTCAACTCAAGTATTGTCTAAGGTGGTGGAGAATTTGCAAACTCCACCATCTTTTTTACTGGATATGTTCTTTTCTCAGGAACAACGTTCAGATACAGAGGAGATTTATTTTGATACGCAGGAAAGCAAACCTCGGATTTCTCCCTTTGTTTCCCCTTTAATGCCCGGAAAAGTCGTTGAACACGAGGGTTATAGTACAAAATCTTTCAAACCGGCGTATGTCAAAGACAAACGGCGTTTTACTCCGGATATGCCCTTTAAGAGAATGGCCGGAGAAAAAATTGGCGGCGATATGACAGCGGCGCAAAGATTGGAAAAAGCAGTCGCAATTACTCTAAACAATCAGCTTGATTGTTTGACACGCCGCGAAGAAGTTATGGCCTCTGAGGTGTTGCGAACCGGAAAAATAACGGTGGAAGGCGATGGTTATCCGGCAGTTACGGTTGATTTTGGCCGCGATGCTTCATTTACGAAAGTTCTTGCCGGTGATAATACATGGGACAAAACAACTGTGAACATTGTTGACAATCTGGAAGATTGGGCTGGCAGTGTTCAAAGTAAATCCGGTGTTGTTGCTAAAACGGTAGTCTTAGACCCGTCAGCGTGGAAACTGTTTCGTAATAATCCGTATGTTCAAAAATATTTGGATTATCGCCGCGGAACAAATAGTACATTAAATATTGACCCGATTATTCTTGGTAACGAAAAAGCCAGATTCGTTGGTAATATTGGCGATTTTGAGGTTTGGGTATATAACGATATATATATTGAGGGAGATACTGAAAAGAAAATTCTTCCTGAAAATACGGTATTGTTAGGCAGTCGAGGCGGTGTCGAGGGAGTACGCTGTTATGGCGCAATTAAAGATGAACAGGCAAACTTCCAAGCCAACCGCTATTTTCCTAAATCGTGGTTAGAAAATGACCCTGCTGTACGCTGGATGTTGTTGCAATCTGCTCCGTTGGTTGTGCCGTATCGTCCAAACGCAACAATGTGCGTAACGGTAAAATAGGAGCATATAATATGAGAGTATTAGCAAAAGTAACGTTGGTTGTTAATAAAAAAGAATATGCTCCTGATACGGAAGTTGAAATTCCTGATGACACAGAGGCAAAATCCTTGATTAAAAGAGGTTTTGCCTCTGCTGTAGGTAAGAAAGAAAACAAAACGGAAATCGGTTCAAAATCTGACATACCGCCCAAAACGGATAAAAACGCAACAAAAAGCACAAAATCCAATAAAAACACTCAGAAAACTGAGAATAAAACGAAAAAGGAGATTGATAATAATGGTTCGGCAGTTTCACAAAGCGGTGGACAGCCTGTTTGAGAAACTTGGCAGATCCGCTAAGTATCAAAATCGGGACGTTCTTATTTTTCTCTTACGTCCTGATGAAGTCGTTAGTGTGGGCTTTGCACAAGCCCACACGGCAACCAATATTATGAAAATCCGCATATTTGAGGCTCCCGAACTGAAAGTTAATGATATTATTTTGTATGATAATAAAGAGTATGTCGTCAGTCAGGAACCTCAAAGAGATACAAATAACCTAGTTTGGAATTTTGGAGTTGTATGCAATTAAGTGCCGCCATATCAGGAAGACTGGAAGAAATCTTAGAAAAAGAGCTGAAAAATGCTGAGTTGGCAATTACTAAAGGTGTTTCTTCTGCGACAGGTCAGTTCAAAGAGGCAATGAGAAAACAAGTAAAATCGGCAAAATTAGGTTCGAGATTGGCTTATACATGGCGCGGCGATGTTTATCCAAAATCGAAAATGAGCCTTAATGCCGCCGGAATGGTTTATTCTAAAGCCGAGAAAATTATGCAAAGTTTTGAATATGGTTTAGTCGTTAGAGGCAAAGACGGCTTTTGGCTTGCTATACCGACACCGGCTATACCTAAGAAAATCGGCGGCGAAAAAACAACTCCCGCACTTTATGAGAAAATAAAAGGCATACGACTTCGCTACGTTTACCGCTCTAATCAAGCGTCATTATTGGTTCATGAGCAAAAGCGTAAAACAATTATCGCATTTTGGCTTGTTCCGCAGGTTAAAATGCCAAAATTGATACATTTTGAAACTGAGGGTAAAAAATGGCAAAAACGATTACCAACCTTGATTTTACAGAATTGGAAAGATGATGAGTAAACGAGAGCAGATTTTACAGGCTTTGTTTAAGAAATTGCAAACATTAGAAAATATTCCTGTCAAACGCAATGAAACCTTGCCTCAGGTTATTCCAGAGGCAGGAATTGTAATGTTGCGTGATGGCAAGCAAGGTGAGCCGGAAATTATTTTATCTCCGCCAATTTGTATTTTCAAGCACGAGGCCGAGGTTGAAGTTATTGTTCAAGCGGCCAAACCGGAAGAACGAGACAGAAAGCTCGATGATGTTTTGGAGCAACTCGGTGTTTTATTGTCGTCTGATGTTATGCTGCGTGGACTGACCGACTATGTTTATCCCAAACCGCCTGAAATCATAGACGAGTATATCGAGGGTGCGCCAACCATAAAAGCGGCAGTAATTCCGGTCGTCTTGGAATATTCATCAACAAATGCTTTATTATAGGAGAAAATAATGGCTAGAGCATACGGCTGGAACGCCAGCCTTTTAATTGCCGAGGAAAGCAAATATGGCATATTGCCGGAAAGCGGCTATCGGCAGATTCCTTTTATTTCCACATCGTTGGACAGCGAGCAAAGTCTTGTATCGTCCAATGTTTTGGGGCTTGGTCGCGACCCAACACAACCATTTCAAGATATTATCAATGTTGACGGAGATATGGCCGTGCCGGTGGATATGCGCAATATCGGCGTATGGCTGAAAGCAATATTTGGCACACCGACTACAACCGAGAATGAAGACGGCAGTTATTCGCACGCTTTTGAAAGCGGCAAAACCTCTATTCCCAGTTATTCTTTGGAAGTTGGTCTGCCGGAAGTACCGCAGTTTATTCGTTTTATGGGTGTTAGAGCCAACAGTATCGCTTTTAACTTTCAGCGTTCCGGCGAGGCACAGGTTACTGTTAACCTGATGGCACAAGGCGAAAGCGGTTCAACCACCACAATCGCGGCAGAGCCTGAAATTTATGAATATACCCGAGTATCGCAGTTTCAAGGATATATTAAAAGCGGCGGCAAATTATTGGCAAACATAACCTCGGCAAGTGCGACCTATTCTAATAATCTCGAAAAAATCGAAACTATCCGCAACGATGGCAAGGTTGAGGCGATTGATTTGGGCGTAGCGAGCCTTTCTGGGAGTATTTCTGCTCGTTATGGCGATAACGAACTATTGGATAAAGCCCGTGCTGGTACGCCGGTTGATGTCGAACTTGGCTATCAGCTTTCAGATAATCTGAAATTGGTTATTACCTGCCATGAAGTATATTTACCCAAGCCTAAACGGTCGATTGACGGCCCCGGCGGTATTGAATGTTCTTATGACTTTCAAGGAGCAAAAGACCAGACACTTGGGAAAATGATGACCGTAACCCTTGTAAATGATGTGGAGATGTATTGATGTTAAGGTTAAAAATTAACAAAGAGCCATATTGGCTTGAGCTTGGCTACGGCGTGAAAGTTAAGGTTAAACCTTGCACTTCCGCCGTTTTTTATGAAGCAAAAGCCTATATGAACAGCAAGTTGACAGAACTTGCAAAAGTTTATCAGGCGAACAAAGCGGCCGGAATTACAAACGATACGGCGGCGGATATTGAAAATCCGGTCAAGCGTGAAGCAATGGCAGATAAATTCCTGCTTATTGGCTTGGGAATTGCCGGCATATTGGAATGGGACGGCGTAATGGAAGCGGATGTTAATAAAGCAGCACCACTGATAGAAAGCAAGATTGACGAACTTTTTTCAAACTTTTGGGCAGTTGCAGAGAACTTCCGCCATCAGTATTGCGGATTACAGGAAGTTTTGGCGGCAGAAAAAAACGCCTCTACGCCCGAGCCAATTGGCACTTTGGAGACGGGCGAAGTTACTGCAACGGTTGCGGAGAAAACCAAAACTTCTGCCCGTTCCACAAGTGCCGATACACAGAAACAACCTTAGAAACCGATGTCGGCTATCAGGCTTGGGAAATTTTATTAAAACTTTCTAAGCCTGATTTGAGTTTAGCTTTAAATATCGCACAAAATCTAGGTTTTGACATAGAGCTTATGAGCGAATTGCTACCGGCAGGGATATTTGCTATTTTAGGAAATCAAAAAACAAATGAGTGCGGTTAAAAATTTAAGCATACGTCTGGCCGCGGTGGGCGGTGATAAAGTCCGACAGGAATTCAAAAATCTTGGAATTGACGGCGACAAGGCCTTTCGGCAGATTACACAAGTTATTCAACCTGCCAATGATAATTTAAAAGCCTTGGACGCGACCGCCCGCTCTTTTAATGAAGTTATTCGGCAAGGGACGGCTCTGTTTGGAGCATATCTTGGTTTACAGGGATTAAAGAATACTTTTTCGGCGATTTTCTCCGCTAACACTACATTTGAACAGTTGTCAGGCTCTCTCAAAACCGTTACCGGTTCTGCCAAAGGCGCACAAGAGGCTTTTTCCCTGATTGAGAAATTTGCGATTGATACACCTTATCAGCTCAACGAAATTGTTGAGGCTTTTATCCAACTTAAAGCCTTGGGGCTTGATCCATCAGAGGCCGCTCTTGTTTCTTATGGCAACACGGCCTCCGCCTTTGGCAAAAATATTAAGGATTTTGTTGGAGCGGTGTCCGCGGCAACAGTTGGCGAGTTTGAACGGCTCAAAACTTTCGGTATCAAGGCCAAAGTCATCAATGATGATGTGAGCTTCACTTTTGCCGGTGTTACGACAAAAGTTAAGAAAAACGCCGCCGAAATTGAAAAATATCTGCGAACGCTTGGCGATGTCAATTTTGCCGGAGCTATGAACGAGCAGATGAAAACAATGAACGGTGTGTTGTCTAATATTGAGGACGGTTTTGAGAAAATCTACCGAGATATTGGCAAAAACGGCTTAAACGAGACGTTGAAATCCACTTTTACACAATTTAACGAACTTGTCGAAAGCGGTGGAAGTGCCGCTAAAACCATTGGACAAACCTTGGCTTTTGCGGTTAACACGGCATCTTCGGCTTTCTTTTTATTGTCCGAATACGCGGATGTGGCGTTGACACTGATTGGGACTAGACTCGGTTCGTCTGCGATTTTTGGAGGTATTAACCTCTTGAAAGCCGGTATTGGCTATCTGCAGGTATCAATGGCTGGACTTTCAATATCGGCAAAATCCGCTGTTACTGGTATTGCGATGATGAGCCGGGTTTCAAAACTGGCAGCGGTGCAAATGGGTGTGACGGCAGCAGCAGCCGGCATATTGAAAGGCGCATTAGCTCTTATCGGTGGGCCGGCAGGTTTGGCAATATTGGCAGGAATGGCAATTTACAAACTTATGGAAAGCCACGATGTTGCTAAGAGAGCCGCCAACGACCACGCGGAAACCTTGCAAAAACTCAAGGACGAGCTTAAAACAACTGCTGATGAGGCGGCAAGGTTTTCTGCCGAACAAAGCAAAGATATAGCCTTGGCTGAATGGGGTTTGAAACTCAAAACAGCGGAACAGAATATAAGGGATCTGCGGACAGAATTGAAAAATACCGGCGGTATTTCGCTAATCACAAGGCTGACCCCGAATACCTTTCTCAAAGATTATGAGATTTATGCAAAGGAAACGGCGGATATTCTTCGCCAGTCCAAAATTGACTTGGAACAATACCAAAAAGAAATTTGGGAGATTGCTGCCGAAAACCCCGATTTTCAACCACAGGCTAAGGAAATTCAAGATAAAATCTTGCTTTTGAAAGCGGCGGAAAAGGATGCTTGGAAAGCGCGAGAAGAACTTAAATATCTGCAAAACCCCGAACTTCGTCCGAAAGGAGAAGTTAAAACCGAGGTTAAGCCGACAGTTTCGGTGGATGCTGAGGCTTATAAAAAGAACATTGAGGACATTAAGCAAAAGATTTTAGAGCTTAAAACGCCTTATGAACAAGCTATGGCTAAAGCAGACGAATGGCACAAAAATGCTCTAAACAATCTTAACTCCAGTTCGGCGGATTATCAAAAATATAAAGATCAGATTGGACAGGTTTATGACGATATGGTAAAAAAAGCCAATGAAACGGCTCTTCAATCGTCAAAATCATTAGAAGACGGCTTTAAGCGCGGTTTCTTGAACATTCAAAAAGATGTTAATGATTTTGCCAGTCTTGCTGAAAGTGCTGTCAAAAACGCTTTCAACCGTATGGAAGACACTTTGACCTCTTTTATCACAACGGGGAAAGCCAGCTTTTCAGATTTCGCCAACGCTATTATCAGCGATTTGACACGAATTATTATCAGACAGTCGATTACACAACCGTTGATGAATGGTCTTGGCAGTTATTTGGGCTTTGCGATGGCACATACCGGCGGTATTGTCGGAGCTGACAATTTGGCAACTAAATCCGCTAGTTCTTTGGCTTTTGCCGATGCACCACGATTCCATAGTGGCGGCATAGTCGGGGATGAAGTTCCGATTATCGCCAAACGCGGCGAAGGAGTTTTTACCAAAGAACAGATGAAAGCGCTGGGAGATAACGGTTCAACCGTAAATATCAGCGTTAATGTTGTCAATAACGCCGCTTCGGATGTCAAAGCCTCGGTTTCTCAATCAAACCAAGGAAATGGCAAATTTAACCTTGATATTATGATTGAGAAAATTGAAAGCTCCATATCGCGCAATGTGTCAAAAGGAACAGGAATTGCTCCAGCATTGGAACGCCGTTATGGGCTTAACCCTGCATACGGTAGTTATGGATAAATAAAGGATATGTCATGACAGCAAGATTCCCAGATTTGCTTCCTCTGCCGTTGGTTGAGGATTATTCCATTACGCCCAATGAGGCAATTATCCGTACCCAAATGGAATCAGGCACAGCCAGACAACGGCGGCGTTTTGATTCTGTTCCGAGCAAAATTACCGTTAAGTGGTTTATGAACGCATCGCAGTTTTCGCTCTTTGAGGCGTGGTATAAATACCACGCCAAAGAGGGAGCTGAGTGGTTTATCATCTCTTTGTTGGGTGGTTTGGGGTTAATTGAACAAGAGGCGCGGTTTACCCAGCAGTTTACCGCCCGTCTGCAAAACGGTATTTTGTGGGCAATTACTTCTGAATTAGAAATCCGGGAGCGGCCTACTTTATCAGAGGGGGCTTTGAATATCTTGCTGTCCAATGATTTTGAAAAATTGTCGCAATCTGTTAATCGACTGCACGAGTATGTCCACATTACCAGCCCGAAAACAATAAAGGATCTGTAAATGGCTAATATGGAAGAAAAATTGGAAGCCGTTGTTTCTTTAGCGGAAACGGATAGCTTAAAATGGCACGCCATAGTCCATGGTGATGAAGGCAGCACGGTTGAGACTGAAAACGGCGATGTGCCAACGATTGCTAAACAATTAAAAGATATTCGAGAAGCAATAACTGGCGGTGTTTCTGATGTGGTAGTGGAAGCAGAAAGTGCCAGAGACGAGGCTAAATCCGTACGAGATAATGCTTTAACCATAAAAAATGAGATTGAACAGTTAAAAACAGATACGGAAGAAGCTACGGAAACGGCTAAAAGCTATAAAAACATAGCTCAAACCACATTCAACAGCATATCTTCTGCGGTAAACAAAGGTATTGCTGATGTCCAAACCGAAACACAGAATCAAATTGCTGCACTACAAACAGCCGGAGACACACAGGTCAATCGTACACAAACCGCCGCTACCGAACAAATACAAATAGCTAGCAATCAGGCTGACCGTGCTGAAACTGCGGCAGTTAGAGCCGAAAATGCGACAAATAATAAAATAGATGTGGATTTGAACAATATCTCAAAAGAAACACTGTTTGCTAAATTATTTACCACCCATAGCGATGGTTTATCGTGGTATAGGATTTGGCCTGACGGATGGATTGAGCAGGGCGGAGTAGCCAATGCCGGAGGAACAGTTACGGTTACATTCCTTAAGGCATTCAGAGATACGAATTATACAGTTGTCGCGACAACTTTAGGAACAAATGCACAAATTTACGCTCAATGTATAACCAAAACATCTGGAACAGAAATGAAAATCTATAATTATGGTGGAAGTTCCAGCCAACAAAAATCTTGGTATGCTTGCGGCTATTAGGAGTTTATCATGGCAAATATGGAAGAAAGGCTTGAGGCGGTTGTTGCACAGGCGGAAATAGACGGCTCAAAATGGCACACGATTGTTCATGGCGATGAAAACAGCACGGTTACGACTGAAAATGGCGATGTACCAACGGTTGCCAAACAATTAAAAGACATTCGTGAGGCGATAACCGGCGGTGTTTCTGATGTGGTGGCGGAGGCTGAAAGTGCCAGAGATGAGGCGATTGCGGCTAGAAATGCCACAAATCAGCTCAAAAATGATACAAATATTATAAAATCAGATACAGAACAGCTTAAAACCGACACTTTAAATATAAAGAATCAGGCAAACCAGATTTTTAATAATATTTCATCTGCGACCGATACAGCCGTTTCAACAATCCAAACCGAAAGTTCGGCACAGATTTCGGCGATTCAAAACAGCGGTGTAACACAAATCAATTCCGTTAATTCCGCCGGAAACACACAAATTGCCGATGTGCAAGCCGAGGGGCAAAAACAAATTGAGCGGGCGGAAGCTCAGGCAAATCAGGCCAAATATTATGCTGAATCCGCCGCTCCGGCACCTCTCGGCTCTCGGTTATCTGTTCCTGCCAATAAGAAAGTGCCGGACGGATACGAGCCAGTCTGGTTCAAAAATACCATTACTAGAGCCAGATACCCTGATTTTTTTACGCAACTGGTTGATACCGATTATTTGGTCTTTGTTGATGAGGCAACTTATGACCGTCAGGTTGCTAATTATGGAATGTGTGCCAGTTATGTCAAAGTTGATAATGACACCGTTATTTTGCCTTTGCTTGCCAATTATGCCCGAAGTGGTACGCTTGATAATGTTGGTAATGTCTTAAACGACCAATTTCAGGGGCATTGGCACGAAATGGTTTACAGGCAAGATTCGACATCTTCAGGTTATCGCGCGGATATTTTTGGTAATGATGGCTATACGGGTAATCCCTCAGCAACAAATGGAACAGACGAATACATGCAATTACGCGGTTCCAGAACATCTGACTGGTTGTGTGCAGTTACTCCCATTACAGACAGTTCTAATGGCAATCCTCGTTTTGGCAATGAAACTCGCCCAAAATCTTATTATGAGCTGGTATATATAAAGTGTGCCGATATAAGCAGGCCTTTATCAGAAGAAGAAACTGCAGAAATACGGAGCAATTTTACCAATAAACTTAACACAGATATTTCCAATTTATCTGTAACGGCTATTCCCAAAATGATAAAATGGCTTTGTCCAGATTGGACTCGGCGACAGATATTAGCATTAAATATGGATGTTATAATTTCTCAAACAGGTTGGATTCTAATGAGAAATACCGTGTATAATAGTTCTATTTATGGTTACATAAATGGTAATACAGTTTTTCATCAATACGGCTCTTATGGTCATTGGGAAGATTGGAACAGTTTATCTTTTTTAGTTGATACTGGTGATGTTGTCAAATTAACGGGTGGAGAATTGACTTTTATACCATGTAAAGGAAACTAAAATGCCAAATGATGTTTTACAAGAGGCGATTATTGAGGCGTATGCTTCAAGTCCTAGCGATGTTTTTATTTATCATACGTTGGAAATCAAACATCCTGATTTTGTGGATGATAACGGAAATCCGACCACAATCCGGTTGGTTCAGGGCTTTCATAATATCACGGCAAAATTAGAAACAGGCGAAAATGTTGAGTTTTTAGCGATGTGTTTTGATTTGGAGTTGCCTCCGGTTGATACATCCGCCGTTCCGGAAATATCAATCGAGATTGATAATGTCAGCCGTGAGATTATCAAGCATTTAGACAATGCGGCTTCCTCTCAACACAAAACCGAGCTTATTTATCGGCCGTATCTGTCAACTGATTTAGAAACGCCGCAGATGATACCACCGGTTAGCTTGACCGTTACGGAAGTCAGCGGCGATGTTTACAAAATCACGGCTAAGGCCAGAATGACCGACATCGGAAACAAAACATTTCCAAATGAAACTTATCGGTTGTCAAAATTTATGGGGTTAGTGAGTTAAAATGATACATTGGGCAGTTAAATATATCGGAAAGCCGTGGATTAACGGCGAATACGATTGTTGGGGGCTAGTTCGAGAAATTTATAAAAATGAGTTACAAATAGAACTATCGCCGATTGTAACAGATGCAACAAGCCTAAGAGATGTTTTTTGCGAGTTCAGAAAATCGTCTAATTATAACCATTTACAAGAAGCTTTTGATTTTAATGATAAAAACATTGTTATTTTAACACAGAACAAATATCCTTGTCATGTCGGTGTTTATTGCGATGCTGACGGCGGTGGTGTCTTGCATAATATGCAGGGTGTTGGCGTTGTGTTTCAAAAATTGCCCGAACTTAAAATGAATGGCTGGCAGATTATGGAGATACTCAAATATGCCGCAAATAGTTAAAATACAAAATCCTTTTAACCTCGCGCAAAGCGAGGTTTTTTATTGCCTGAAACAAATGAACGTGGCGGAAATTGTTACTGAATATAACATCAGTCCGCAAAATCTGCCATTTATCTGTTTTTTGAACGGCGAGCCATTGTTACGGCGATATTGGAACATCTGTCCCAAAATGACAGACCATCTTGCTTTTCTCTGTTTACCGCAAGGTGGCGGCGGTGGTGGTTCTAATCCGTTAAAAGTCGTGTTATCGGTAGCCGTGATGGTGGCCGCGTATTACACCGGCGGAATTGCCGCCGGTGCTTATGGAACTTTGGCCGGAGCCGCCGCGGCAACCGCTGTCAGTGTGGGGGGCTCGATGTTGGTTAACGCAGTTATTCCCTCGCCATCCAGCAGCTTAACTTCATCTTACGCTTCGTCATCTATGGAAACAAGCCCGACTTATTCCTTAAATGCACGCGGTAATCAAGCCAAACTCGGCGGTGTCATTCCGGTTTTATATGGTCGGCATATTATTTACCCTGATTTTGCCGCCAAACCTTATACCGAATATAAGAATAACGAGCAGTATCTACACCAGCTCCATGTCTTGACCCAAGGTTATTGTGAAGTGGAGCAACTTCGTATTGATGATACGCCAATCAGTAGTTTTGCTGAGGTGGAATACGAGATTGTCGAACCTAACCAAGAGGTTACGCTTTTTAATCCGAATGTTGTGATGGCGGCGGAAATTGCCGGCCAAGAACTAATGAAAGATGAATATACCGGCGGTTTCATAGTCAATCCTGAAGATACAAAAATTGATAAAATCGGCGTTGATATTGTGATGAATGCAGGTCTTTATTATGCCAATGACAGCGGTGGTCTTTCTTCTAAAACCATTCAATGGAAAGTGGAAGCCAGAACCGTTGATGATTCTGGTAATCCGTTGGGAGACTGGTTTGTGCTTGGCTCGGAGACTTATTCGGCAGCACAAAACAAACCTATCCGTCTCACATATAATTATAGTGTCGCGATGGGGCGTTACGAAGTTCGTGCCACTCGTCTTAATACTAAAGATACCAGTGCCCGTGCGGCTCACGCTATTTATTGGGAAAGTCTCAAAGGCTATATGGAAAAACCCACAATCTTTGGCGAAATGACGCTTTTAGCAATCAAAATGCGGGCAACCAACAATTTGTCATCTAATTCCAGTCGAAAAATCAACGCTATTATTACTCGCAAGGTTAAGAAATGGAACAACGAAACCGGTTGGAGCGAGCCGGTTGCCTGTCGTTCCATAGCTTGGAGCATTGCCGACATCTTAAAAGCCCAATATGGCGGCAAATTGCCTGATGAACGCATACATTTAGCTGAATTGGAACAGTTAGATAAGGTCTGGGAAAGCCGCGGTGATTATTTTGACGGAATTTTTGATAGCACGACCACAATTTGGGAGGCAATGTCAAAAGTTGCTCGGTGCGGCAGAGCTTTGCCTATTCTGCAATCGGGTATGGTACGGATTATTCGTGATGAGCCGAAAACTATACCTACCGCAATGTTTACACCGAGAAACATTATTAAAGACAGCTTTTCAATAGAATATGTCATGCCGTCTGAAGATACGGCGGATAGTGTCAAAGTGCAATATTTCTCAAATAAATACTGGAAATATGACGATGTCGTAACCAAACTTCCTGACAGCACCGAAGAAAATCCCGCTAATGTGGATTTGTTTGGTTGCACAGATAAAGCTCACGCTGAACGAGAAGGCTATTATATGTGTGCCTGCAACCGTTATCGGCGAAAATATATCACATTCAGTACAGAACTTGAGGGGCTGATACCGACATACGGCGATTTAATCAGCATAACTCATGATATGTGCGAATGGGGACAAGGCGGCGAAGTGTTGTCAATCTCCGGCAATATGCTGAAGCTCTCGGAAAGCCTGATTTGGAAACAGAACGAAGAGCATTTTATCAGTTTTAGGTTGCAGAATGGTTCTATGAGCGATGTTTATCAAGTTGTCCGTGGTGCGGTGGATAGCGAGGCCGTTCTGCAAACAACGCCGGATTTTGAAATTTATACCGGCACAGCCAGAGAGCGAACGCATTTTGCTTTTGGCACAAAGGGCAAGATGTCAATGATGGCAAAGGTTATCGGGGTGCGTCCTCGCGGCGATACCGTGGAAATATCTTGTGTTAATGAAAGTGAGGAGGTTTACAAAACATAATGGATTGGTTGCAGTTTTTACAGATAGTCTGCGTTCCAGCTTTTGTCTGGCTGGTTTATAAGTTTGGCGAAATACGCAAGGAACTCAGCGATTTTAAAGTTCAGGTTGCTCGGGAATATGCGACACAGGTACACATTAACCGGCTTGAACTCAAAATTGACGATTTAAGAGAAATGATATGGGAGATACACAATGGATCAACGACCAAGAGGCATAAGAAACAATAATCCCGGAAATATCCGGCACGGTGCGAATTGGTATGGCTTAAACCCAGACGGCAAGAAGATAGATTCTGCCTTTTGCGTTTTTACAGATTCGATTTATGGCATCCGAGCATTGGCAAAGGTTCTTGTCAATTATAAGAAAATTCACGGTTTAAACACGGTTCGACAGATTATCAGCCGTTACGCACCACCGAATGAAAACCAGACCACCGCCTACATCCAGTCGGTTGCCAAACAACTCGGTGTTTATCCGGACACAATAATAGATATTGAGGAGCGTGGCGTGTTGACAGTGCTTATCAAGGCTGTCATTCGTATGGAAAACGGTATTCAGCCTTATTCTGACGAAACAATCCAACAAGGAATTGAGTTATGCCAAAATTAAATAAACGCTCATGGATTCCGTTAATTGGTTGGATTTTATGTTACGGTTTTCTCAATAATTGCGTAATTGCACCATATTTTGATGTGGAACTGGTAGATTGGGAGCAACTACTGACAAGTCTGGCAATTATGCTCGGTATCAGCGGTGTGCGTGATATAGGAATTAAAAGGAAAAGCAACAATGATAAAGATATTAAAACAAATTAGAGCGGTGGTTTTTGGTGCTATCGCTTTATTTTTATATCTCTTTGGCTATCATCAGGCCAAAGAAAAAGCCGATAAACAACAAATAAAAGGAGAAAATAATGCAGCCAAGATTGCTAAAAAAGCTCGTAGTAGTCTGTCTGATGTTGCTCGGGTTAAACGCCTGCACGACAAATATAAACGGTGATTTTTGCCTTTTATACGAACCAATCTATGCCGATTATGAAAAAGATACATCGGAAACAATTAAGCAAATAGACAGAAACAACATCGTTTTTGATGAATTATGTACTTGATTAAGCCCCTACTGTTGAGTAGGGGCTTTTTACTGTTGATATATCTTTTATTTGTGAAATACAAAAATTTTACTTGCTTTTTTATTTACACTATGCTTCTATATTACTAGAAATATAGAAACATAGTGAGGTTAAAATGAAGAAATTTTTTATTTTGTTGTTGGGAATGAGTTTATGGTGTTCAGTTGCAAGGGCTGAAACTATTGTTTCCTATTATCACAATTCGGTACGTTGTTCAACTTGTAGGAAAATAGAACAGTGGTTATCAGAGGCTGTTAAAGATTTACCAGTTACATTTAAAACAGTAAATACAGACGAAGCCGAAAATAAACATTTTTTATCAGATTATGGACTTTATACAAAATCTGTTGTTGTAACAGACAGCAAAACCGGAAAATGGAAAAATTTAGATAAATTATGGAATAACCTTAACGATGAACAATCTTTTAAGGTATATGTTAAACAAGAAGTTCAAGATTTTATTGAGGAAACGAAATGATACAAATGTTATTAACCGCCTTATGGTTTGGCGTTCTAACTTCGGTTAGTCCATGTCCATTAACAACAAATATTGCGGCTGTATCATTTTTAAGTAAAAAACTTTCGCAACCATACCTAGTTTTGCTGAATGGTCTCTTTTACACAATGGGCAGAGCTGTTTTTTATACAATGTTAGGTACTGTTTTATCATATTTTTTAAGCAGTATTCCCCTCGTATCTGATTTCTTACAAACAAAAATGGCTTATATCGCCGGTCCGATAATAATTGTTATGGGGATAATTCTTTTAGATGTGATTAAACTTAATATTCCCTCGTTGCAAATAAAAGAAGAAACAAAAAGTAAACTTGATAAAGCTGGATTACTAGGATCATTTGGTATCGGATTTTTATTCGCAACAATGTTGTGTCCGGTTAGTGCCGCATTTTTCTTTTCTAACTTATTGCAAAGTAACGGTAACTTCCTTGTGCTTATGCTCTATGGTATAGGAACAGGTCTTCCGGTATTGTTTTTTGCTTTTATTGTATCTTTTTGTGCTGAAAAAATCAGCGTTTTATATCAGGCAACGACGATTTTTGAAAAATATGCTCGGCGATTGACTGCGTTTATTTTTATAGGTGTTGGGATTTATTATCTTTTCAGGAGTATATTATGACAAATAATTTAACCAATATTGCAACGGTTTTTGATGCTTTAAGCAATGAAATTCGATTGCAGATTTTTAGGATTTTAGTTCGAAATAGTGCTACGGGAATTACGCCGACAGATATTTCAAAACAAATGAATGAGTTTCCGCGCAATACACTTTCATTTCATTTAAGTTTGATGTCCAATGCCGGATTATGTTTTTCCGAGCGGCAAGGCAAACAAATTTTTTATAAACCAAACTGTCAAGTTATTAAAGAAATTACAAAATTCTTACTGAATGATTGTTGTGAGGGAGAATGTATATGCTAGAGATTTTTACAAAATTAGCGGATTGGGCAACTGCTCAAATGGGATTAGACTTAAATACTCATTTGGGACAAGCCGTGCATTTCTTTATTGAAGATTCTACCAAAATTTTTGTGTTGTTATATATTTTGATTTTTGCCATATCGCTGTTTCGTTCGCAACTTTCACCAGAAAAGGTACGAGAATATTTATCACACAAATCTCGTTGGAGCGGTTATTTTTTGGCAGTTTTCTTAGGTGTCGTAACTCCTTTTTGCTCTTGTTCAACATTGCCGCTTTTTATGGGCTTTCTAGCTGCTGGTGTTCCTTTTGGCGTTAGTGTTGCCTTTTTGGTTAGTTCACCGCTGATTAGCGAAATTGCTGCATTTATGTTGTTATCTATGGGCGGTTATGGTGTATATATTGTTACAATATATATTATTTCGGGTACATTTATTTCTGTTCTGGCTGGTTACTTAGCCGATAAATTTAATATTGAACGGTTTTTGGCCGTGGGAATCCCGAATACATTACCGCCAACGGAATGTGGCAAAACCATTAAAGAAAAAATTAAGGTTTTAGTATCGTATGCACACAATTTTGCAAAAGATATTATAAAGTCGTTGGCTGTCTATATCCTTATTGGTTTGGTTATCGGGGCTTTTATGCACGGATATATTCCACAGGAATTTTTCATAAAATATCTTGGAGCAGAGAATCCGTGGGCTGTGCCTGTTGCCGCGATTGTCGGAATTCCGATTTATGCATCACAAGCCGGGATTGTTCCGATTATGCAGGTGCTACTGATGAAAGGTGTGCCACTAGGGACAGCTCTTGTAATGTTTATGAGTATAGCCACAATCTCTTTACCTGAGATGATGTTGTTAAAAAAGGTATTTACCTATAAACTGCTTGGCATTTTTATAGGCTATCTTCTCATAGCATTTATTCTTACCGGTTATTTATTAAATATGTTATAAGGATTAAAAATGGATATTACTTTTGAAATGTTAAAAGATGCTTTGGGAATGTTTTTATTTCTGGGGGCTGAATTATCAATTTTATTTTTGGTCATTAGTTGGCTAGTTAGCATTCTTCAGCAATATATACCACAAGACAAAATCGAGAAAATTTTGAGTGGTAAGCAGGGAAGTGGCTATTTATTTGCCGTTTTGCTTGGAGCAATCACTCCGTTTTGCAGTTGTTCGACTATTCCTATGTTAAGAGGATTACTCAAAGCAAAAGCAGGATTTGGGCCGGTTATGACTTTTTTGTTTGTATCACCGCTATTAAATCCTATTATTATCGGTTTATTCTTTGTTACATTTGGTATAAAAGTAACGCTGATCTATTCGCTAATTGCTCTTATTGTGTCTGTCATCTCAGGCATTATTCTAGCCGCATTACATTTTGAGCGGTTTATCATACCGGAAAAAACAGACGTTAAATCTTGTTGCTGCTGTTCTGCACCCAAACCAGCCCCAAAAACGACAGCTTGCGGATGTAGTTGCGGTAATATTAAAAGACAAGATGTTTCTCCATTCTTTTATAAAGCGAAACAAGCTAATAAAGAAGCTTGGGTACAATTTAAATCCGTATTTTGGTATCTTTTGCTTGGTGTTTCTTTGGGAGCGTTTGTTTATGGTTTTGTTCCGAGCGAATTTATTGCTCAATATGCCAGCGGCAATAGTCTATGGGCAGTTCCTGTAGCTGCTGTTATCGGAATTCCTCTTTATGTCAGAATGGAAGTTTTAATTCCGTTAAGTGCTATGTTGATTGGAAAGGGAATGAATTTAGGTGCTGTCATGGCTTTGTTAATTGGCGGTTCTGGTGCCAGTATAACAGAACTGATTTTGCTTAAATCAATGTTTAAACTGCCTATGCTGTTGGCATTTTTGGTGGTTATTTTAGGTATGGCTGTATTTTGCGGCTATTTCTTTCAATTTATTTTTTAAGGAGATGAATTATGGAAAATATTAAAATTTTAGGAACTGGTTGTCCGAAATGCAAAGAAACATTAAAAGTTGTTGAAAAAGCGGCTAAAGAAAACAATTTTGGAGGAACGATTGAAAAGGTTGAAGATATTTCAGCTATCATTTCATACGGTGTTATGTCAACGCCAGCGGTGGTTATTGACGGAAAAGTTGCTTTTGCCGGCGGTATTCCTACTAAAGAACAGGCTGATAGTTGGTTTAAGCCTTCTTCGGGCTGTTCCTGCGGATGTTGCAAATAAACTTATAAATACAAATTAAGTATTCTAAAAAAGCGGTAAGAATAAAACTTATCGCTTTTTTATTGTCTTATTAAATAGCATTACTACCGTTTTAACTATCCCTTTTCCTCTATGTAAATTCTCAAACCCTCGGAATTATTTTTTCACAGTTTTTAGTTAAAATTTAACATAATGATTTTATAATTTTGTGCAGACAGTAAATTTTTTACTGTTTAGCACCTAGGTGCGGAGCATTCGTAAGCTCTTGTTATACTGCTAGCGGTGTTTGGATATAGCACCGTTAAACTGTTATAGCTGAGAAGACATAACAGCAAATATATCCCCGACTCTGGTCGGGGAGCTTTTAGCGTATGTTCAGGAAATTTTATTTCTAAAGGCTGAAAGGTCATCACTAGCAGTATGATTTACGAACTCTCCGACCACCTTTGTGTTTAGGTGGTCTTTTTTATTGTGGTGGCTATATGGGAAAAATATGTACTTTTTTCTGCCAAGAAGATGTTTCTTTGGATACTGAACCCCTGGTTGAAAAACAAATCAGAAAGTTAATAAATGATAAAAATGTTGATACCTTTTGGATTGGTGGCGATGGGTGGTTTGATATTTATGTTTCCGGAATATTACAAAAACTAAAACAGGAATATCCTTACATTAAAATTATTTTGATTGTTGCAAATCCTCGACAATTAGAGTTTCAGGAAAATAAATTTCCATTTGATGATTTCAAATATCCAGAAGAGGTAAAATCTGTTCCTTTGGAAAAAGCGGTTTTTGTCCGCAATTACTACATGGCAACTAATACAGATTATATAATAAGAGAACGAAGAAAAACAATTAAAGTCATCAAAATAACGAGTTTTTGCAAAAAACGATTTTCAAACTATAATAAAATGTTATATTAAATATAATCTAACATATTGATAATTAACAATATTTTTCAAAAAAGTACTTGCAACCGGTCGTAAATATGTCAGTATAGTAGTATAAAGTAAGTAATTGAATTAAAGGAAAATATTATGAATATCAATGAATTTTATAAGATTTATGAAGAACCTGAATTTACTGATGAAAGACTTGAAAATGTAGTAAGCACCATAGTAATAGCGAAAGGAAAAGGCTTTCATGAAGATATGAAAAAACAGTTGGATGAGCTGAAAAATTATTTTTTCAAAACTCTTAATGATGTTGTAATGACGCCGGAGCTGGAAGCCACTTTCCCTATTTGGGTTTTCGATAATGTGGAAAAAGTTACCGATTATAGTAACTATAATAATAGATTAGTTGTTGATAAAAACTTAGATAGCATAGTTGAAGATGACAGCATAAAGCTCCATTGGCGAATTAGCTATTATGACAAACAGAAAAAAGTTTGCGATACTAAAAAACCACAAAAAATAGCTTATAGAATTTTAGAAATTCTATTTGATTGTTAAAATGAAAAGCCGGAATAATTCCGGTTTTTTTTACACACAAAATTCTCTGTTTTAGTAATAAATTGTTACCTAAGAATAAGCCTAATATATTGAAAAACAACAATATTTTTCTAAAAAGTACTTGCGTTTCACCGTGGATATGTCAGTATAGAATATGTAAAGATAATTTAATAAAAACAAGGAGTTAGATAAAATGATGGATAATAGAGCAGAAAATTATGATGATAGTTGTTTTTCTGAGAACCATGAAAAAATAGCCGCATTAAATGATAATTTTAGAAAAACTTTTAGCGGTGGGCATGTAATGACAAGTAACGGTATTGTAGCCCTCGGCCCGAAAAGAAAATGGGAAATTATCAAAAAAGTAAAAGAATTTAATGAGTTTGATTTCAGAAATGACCCGTATGGAGAACATGACTTTGGTGCAATCTATGATGGGAATGATGAGATTTTCTGGAAGATTGATTATTATGATAAAAATTTCGAATTTGCATCGGAAGACCCGAGCAATCCTGAAATAACAAACAGAGTTTTGACAATTTATTTGGCTGAAGAACATTAAGGAGAAAGAAAATGACTTTTGATGTAAAAAAATATCCCGGATATACTGAAATGATTTTTAGAAATCGCAAATCTACTTTGACCCGCAAAAAAGCGCTGGCAACATTTTTAACCAGCGACAATTTAGAGGTTCAGTTATATGACTTTTATAATAAGTATCACTTTTTTATGAAATTTGATGGTTTCGACCCAATGATTAACATTTATGATGATCCTTTGTTTAAAGCAGGACATCTGGACGGTGTGAAAGAGCATTATAAAAAGGAGTTCGGCGATATTAGCCTCAATGAAATAGAAGAAAAGATTGTGGAAACGGTTACCAGAAAACAAAGTGAGACATTAAACCCCGAATATCTTGAGTTTTGTAAAGATTATATCAAGCGTAAAGGCTTAGATGTTCCGGAAACACCTGAAATTAAAACCGAGTGCCACCTTTTGGGCTATGATGAAGATGGACGCATAACATATACACCGGTAGAAATGGAAGATGAAACCGAAAAACAAGAGGAGCAGAACGAAATCGCTCCTCTTTCTTTTAATGAAAATGCGGTGGACATTGTGGAAGATGACGAATGGGCAGGATTTCCCCCAGAGACAAATCTGGAAGAATTGAAACCTAAACCGATGACACCGGAAGACGAAGCTGTATTTGAGCCAATAAGCCAACAGCAAGAAATAACCCCAAATTTTAAGGCTGATAAAAAATCTAAAAAAAAATCGGGCAAGAAAAAGTCGAAAAAATAACTAAAAAGAGCCTAATCCGGGGACTGGAAAAAATCTCCGGATTAAGCCATTTTCCGATGTATCGGGTATTTGAGGACTTTTGCACTGTGTGCAGTTGTTCTCTGCATAATGCTTTTATGAAAGTGCCGGCAATGGCACGGAGTTATTATAAAGAGCTGTATGATAAACGGGAAAATGAATATCTAGAAATTGTCAAACGGTATGATAAAAATATTTTCGGAACTTATTTTCCGCAGATGTTAGCTGATTTAACCAGATTATTGTTAGAAAATCCCCAAGATTATCTCGGAACAATATTTATGGAGTTAAATCTTGGAAAACACTTCAACGGCCAATTTTTCACACCGTCCCATATTTGCGAATTTATGGCAGAAATTACATTTGATGAGGGCTTTGAGAAAGCAATCGCCGAAAAAGGTTATTGCAGAGTTGCCGAACCGGCGTGTGGCTCCGGTGCAATGGTATTGGGAATCGTCCAATGTTTGAAGAAACGCGGCTATGAGCAACTAGGCGGAAAACTTTATATTGAGGCCACCGATATTGACCCTTTATGTGTCAATATGACTTTCACTCAGTTAAGCCTTTTAGGATTGAGCGTAAAAGTTATCCATGGCAACAGCTTAACTCAAGAGGTTTTTGAAACTTGGGATTCGCCAAATCTGCAAATGGCAAATATGACCGGATATTTTAATTAAAAAAGTATTAACAACTCTAAAATGTTTCAAACTGTTTTTTATTGTAACTTATTGATTTTACCTAAAAAAGAACTTGCTTCCGGCGGTGGCTATGCCAGTATTACAAGCAGTTATAATTATTTTAAGAGGAAAACAAAATGCCACATATAACTCAAACAGTTGTCCAGAAAGCTGAAATAACTGACAAAATCTATTATATATGGGACGATCAGATAACCGGTTTTGGATTAAAGATTATTCCCAACGGAAAAAAGAAATTTGTTTTAAGATATTATCATAGCGCTGGCGGGAAAAATGCAATACAGCGCTATTATTTATTTGGTGAATCATCATTTATGACCGCACAAATAGCTAGAGAAAAGGCCGCGGAGCTATTGCTTAGAGTAAAAAACGGCGAAGACCCGCAAGAGAAAAAAATGGAATATCGCGAATGTGAAACTTTGGAAGAATTTTGGAATAACTATTTTATTCCCTTTTATGTTCCAAAACACAGAAATCCGGAGAAATATCTAAAAAATAATAAGACCTACTGGGAAAATGACATCAAGCCCAAACTTGGACAACGTAAATTGCTGGATTTAACAGGAAAAGATTTTGAGATACTCCACATAGCAAAAGCGAATACGCCATATAGCGCAAACAGAATGCTCGCCTTAGCCAGCGTGTTATGCAAGCTAATTCGCAAAGAACGAAACTTGAATATATCTGTTGAGGGAATCGCACATTATCCCGAAGAAGAAAGACAAAGAATATTAAATGAACGAGAATTGGATGCTTTAAAAGCTGAACTTATCTTAGCCATGAACCGAGGCAAAAATATGATTTATACGGTTTCGGCAATTAAAGTTTTGCTTATGACAACCGCACGCAAGACTGAAATTCTTACCGGACAATGGAGTAAGTTAGACTGGGAACGCCAAATTCTTTTCCAGCCCAAAAGTAAAACCGGTTGGAAACCAATATACCTAAATGACACAGCAATTAAAATCTTAAAGAAACTTTACGAACGTCCGGAAAGGGAGATGAACGATTATATTTTCAAAGGAAAAGGCTATAAATCCCATTTAAAAAGCGTTAAAACTGCGTGGGGAACAATGTTGAAAAACGCCGGTATTGAAGATTATCGCATCCACGATTTACGCCATCAGGGAGCAAGTATTTGTGTTGAAAATGGAGAGTCGTTATATATTGTCAGCAAAATGCTCGGACATAAAAGCCAACGGACAACGGAACGTTACGCTTATCTTTCACAGAAACCTATCCAGAAAGCGGCAGAGCTTTTGGCCGATGTAGTTGACTTCTAATAAAATCGTCTTGTATTTTTTATAATCCGCCTTGTTGCGGATTATTTTTCGTTTTTAAGATATTGATATAAAATGTTTTATGCTGTTTTAGATTGTTTTTACCCCACTCACCCGACACTCACTCGGGCAAAAAAACGATGGTTTGCACAAAGAATATACAGCACAGCTTATTGAATTTATTAAATATTTTATGGATATTTTAAGAAAATATAAATGATTACAAATCAGTAGCTCTACCAACTGAGCTAAGTCGGCCTTAACTCGGTTTTTATAGCTTACGGAGGATTCAATGTCAATGATAAATTTAGGTTCTCCCGGTCAAATGTTATATTTGTGGCGATTCAGGACATGCTGCTGATATTCCGGCGCAAGTTCGGTAAAATAGCCGCTCCAGCCCCAGACGCGGACAATCAGGTTGCGGTGTTTTTCAGGGTGGGCGATGGCGTCTTCAAGCACCGAAGCGTCAAGGACATTCAATTGCAGCTGCTGGTCGCCGAGTTTGACGAAATATTTTATCAGGCCGGCCAGTTTTTTGATGCCGTCGTCCGATTTGAAAACGGATGGCGAAAGTTCAATGGTTATCGGGCCGCCGTTCATAATCCGCGAATAGTCAATGACGGAATAGGACTTGAGCACGCTGAGAACGCCGTCGACCTTTATGCCCTGAGACGGTGCCAGGCTGGTGGAAAAGGCTTCGCCGTTAAGGCGTCCGTCGGCCGTGGCTTTGACTTTTGGCTCGAAAGCCCAGGGAGAATTGTTGTTGACCAGCCAGATGTAATACATGGCAGAGCCGCTGCCGGGGCGGATTTTTCGTTTGTCGTCGGAAAATTTGTCGGCCGCGTCGGCAAAGCAGTCGAACAGGAAGCGAAGCTCGCTGTCAACCGCGGCGTCCGCGTTGCCGACTTTGGGCATCTCGTCATGCAGTCTGTGCCGAAGTTCTTCACAGCCTTCAAAATTTCTGCGTTTGGCTTCCAGCAGTTTTTTCAGGCCGTTTGTTCCTTCTTCCTCATAAGTCAGGCGGATTGCGGCTAAGGCGTCGGCGGCATTGGCGGAGCCGGCACCGTGAATGCCGATGTTGCGGTACGGAACACATTCCGAAGCGTCGCGCCGGTTTTCAATGCTGCCGTGAAAGAAAATTGAAGCGAAAGGCGAGGGCAAAGTGCGGATGTCGCGTTTACGCAAGATGTTTTTGATTTGTTTTTCCATGCTTTTTTGAATTAACGAGAGGAATTTTTTCGGGCGGAACGAACCGTGGGCGGCCATGGCCTTTTCAAAAGCGTCATCGACGGCGTAAGGCATTGAAACGGCGCCCTGATTAACAATTTCGATACCTTTGCCAGGAATGATAAATTCCCAGCAGGCGGCAACGGTATAGTTGCGGGCGTCTTTGAGGGCGTAACCTTTTTTGACCAGCGCCGGAATGACGACCTCATCGTTGGAATACTGCGGAAAACCAAGGCCGCATTTGGTCAGTTCACAGCCGAGTTCGAGCAGGTCGTCAGGCGTATGGCTGTCGATGCGCAGATTGATTTTCGGGTCGATGAGTTTCAGTTCTTTGGACACTTCCATAATCAGGTAGGTCAGATCGTTAACGGCGGAGCTGCCGTCTTCGGGTTTGCAGCCGCCGAGCATCAGGCTCTGGCCGTTGTCGCCCTGCTGAACGCCGCGGTACAAATCGGTGTCCTTGTTCAGAGAAATGAAAAATTCGGCAAGGAGTTCCGCGGCGGTTTCGCGAGTCAGCCGGCCGGTTTTCAGGTCTTTTTCATAAAAAGGATAGAGGTATTGGTCCATTCGGCCGAATCCGAACTGGTAGTTGTCGGCCATGTTGAAAATTGAGGAAATGAAGCGGACAGACTGCAGCGCTTCGTGGAAATCTGCGGCCGGGAAGCGAGGTACGCGGTCGAAAAGCGCGGCGACGGTCCGATTGCCGGCCGCTTCGGCGGCGACTTTGTATCTTTGCGCAAGGTTGAGAACCGCGTCGATGGTTGTGATGACACCGTTTAAAAATATTTTTTCCCTTTTTCCGGCTCCGGACAGGCGGGTTTCGGCCTGCCGACGCTTTTCTTCCAGCCCTTCGTTGAGAAGAATGGCGTAGTCGGGGCAGATGTTGTGAAACGGTTCGGCGAAAAGATGTTTGTTTTTGCCGACATATTTGCGCACGGCTTTGGGGTCACAATAAACGGGAAGCCTGTTTTTGGTACGGATGAAACCGATTTTTTCGCCGGGAAAAACGATTGGGTCTTCAGCCCGGCACATTTCCTTAAGCAGCCAGGCGCTGCGCTGGGTAAAGTCCCAGTTCAGTTTGCGCAGCAGTTTGGTGCCGTTTTCGTTAAAATCGGTTCGGAACTGTTTGTATTTCCTCTGTTGGGTAAAGTCGCGCATTTTCTGCAGGCGTTCGGTAAGCATCTTATTGTTCTCCCATAATGTTTATATTTCGTTTGCGCAGTTCGGCTTTAAAACGGACAATGTTGTCCTGATTGTTTTCGGCTGATGCGTTTTGAAGCGGATAAGCCATCCCGTACGAATCGTATTTACCGCCGGCAAGGATGTTGTAGGGCAGCGGGTCGACGCGCAGCGGTTTGTTGCGGAGGCCGGCAAGGATATCTAAAAGTCCGGACAGATTTTTTTCGGTATCGGTAATCTCGGGAATCAGAGGGATTCTGATATGGTAAGGAACTCCGCTTTCGTCCAGAATATGCAGATTTTCCAGAATCTGAAGGTTGCTCCGGCCGGTAAAGCGCTGATGTGCGGCGGTGTCGGCCAGTTTGAGGTCGTAATAAACCAAATCGAAGACGCCGAGCAGCCGGCAAAAAGTTGCAGACGGGCAAAAACCGGAGGTGTCCAAGGTTTTGTGAATACCGTTCAAACGCAGGGCACAGGCTTCGATAAATTCGGACTGACGGGTCGGTTCGCCGCCGGAAAAGGTTACGCCGCCGCCGGAAAGGTCGAAGACGTCCCTGAATTTGCATATGCGGCGGGTCAGTTCTTCGACCGTGTATTCCTTTCCGACCATGCAGCCGGTTTTCCGGTTGTGCTGCGGCTGCGGCGAAATCCCTTCCGGGTTGTGACACCAGGCGCAACGCAGCGGGCAGCCTTTCATGAAGACGGTCAGCCTTATGCCCGGTCCGTCGTTGATGGCAAATTCCTTAATGTCGAAAATGAGGCCGGTGGTCATTATGCTTCCGCGTCCTCCCATTCGTCAATTTTTCTTTGCGAACGTTTCCATGGTCTTCGTTTCAGCTTGTTTACGTTTCGGCAGTAACGACAGCAGGAAAGCGGCGTTTTCAGATAATTCAAAATTTCTTCGGGAGAGGAATAAATAATGTCGATGCCGGCTTCGACCGGGAGTTCCGTGTTGAAATAGCGGTTGTAGTAATCCATGTAACAGGCTGTCGGACAGGTGTAGAGTTTTGAGTTTCTGAGAATATAGCAACAGCCGAATTTGGACTTGCAAGCGTGAAAATTTTCTTCAATCTGTCCGTTGCCGCTGCGATCCATCCAATGCAGAAATTCGTTGCCGTTAATCAGCGTTTCAATTCTGATTTCGTTGCGGAGACATAAATCAACAACTTCGGAAAAGTTTTTCATGATGGGATATTTGGTAATTTTGAAGGCGATTTTGTTTTTTCGGCAGGCTTCCCAGAATTCGTCGGGCATTTTGGGAAGGAGAATGCCGTTTGTATGCAGGCAGATGAAAGTTTGGGGCAGAATTCGGCGCGTAATGTCAAAAATTTTGACAATTTGCGGGTGGAGAAGGGGTTCGCCTCCCATCAGGTCAATTTCGCCGACGTTGAACTTGTGCGCCAGGATGGTCAAATCCTTTTCGTAGTCGGACGGATTGAGGATAAAGTTGTCGGCCAAAGTGCAGAAGTGTGAGCAGCTTTCGCAGTTGTTGTTGCATTTGTCTACCAGATGAAGAGACAGAAAAGGCAAAAAGGCTTTTCCCTTTTTGGGCTTGGAGGTTTCGATAAGTTTGCCGATGATTTTTTCTTCGTTGCACAGAATGGCGTTGATTTTGTTCAGCAGTTCCTGATTGGAAACCCGCTGCCGGAATTTCATGCGGAAGAACAGAAGATGTACGACTTTGTGGTTTTTTCTGTTTTTTACGGAAAAGATTTTTTCGATGAGTTTCATTTTGTTGTCCATTTGTTCTATAATGTCAGCGGATGTTGCGCAGTTGTTTCCTTATTCCTCTGATTTTGCGAAGCTTTTGGTGTAATGCTTCGGCTTTTTTCCGGTAGTGCCGCCGTTTGGCGCCCCAAAGGAGTTTGGATAATATTTTGCAGCGGTAATATCGAAGACGGACGGCGGAGGCGTTTGACAGAAGCATTGTCTGTTCCTGAAGCTGTTTGAGTTCAGTTTCCATTTTTTCCTTTTCGCTTTTCAGTTGTTTGTTTAAAAGCGCGTTTTCTTTAATTTTGATGTCCATATAGTTTTCAAAGTCGGTGTATTTTACCTGATTTGAAACCGGGGAAGATATTGCATCTTTTAGCCAATTAATTGCATACCCCCCCCATTTCTCTAAAAGGTTGTTTGCCTCGGTAAAGTCAATCGGTTTCATAATGTCAGGCGAGCTGAAGATGTGTTGTGGGTCTGAAAAAATCCGATTGTTGAGTTTAAGGCGGTCAAAAATCCGGTAACGCAGAGAACCGCGGAAATTGTTGACGAAAGAAATAAACTGTTTGTTGAATTTTACGGCAAAACAGGTTCCGTGGTATGAATCGGTTACGACGAAGGAAGCGTGTTTATACAAATACAAAAACATTTCGGGCGTGACGTTTTCAAGATAATCCATTTCGCAGGTTCTGCGGTCCCGTTCTTCCGGGTTGGGAATGTTGATTATACGGAGCTTCAGTTTTTCTGCGATATACTTTATTGCATTTTCTTTGTCTTTGCTCATGTCAAGCGTGTAGGTCAGCAGGTAGGGAAAGGATATGTCCGATTTTGTGTCGCCGATTACCTTGTCGTAATCTTCCGGAGATAACATAAGGGTCGGGTCGATTACTTCGTCGGCCGTTATGGCAAAAATATTTTCGCACAGATTGGCGGTTTTTTCCCTCAGGGCAATGTGACTGAAACGTTTCAGCAAATATTTTCTTTTGATAATATCCGTTTCTTTTTCATTATATTCGTCGTGTCCGAAAGACGTTGCGAAAGCGATTTTTTTCTTCTGATTTTCAACAAAATCGAGAAAAGAATAATTTAAATGCAGACCGGGATTGAAAATCTGGTCTGATCCGACGACAAAGGTGTCGCAACGGCCGTTAAGACGAATCATGTCTTCTTCGTCGGCATAAATTCCCGATATGTTATAGTGTTTTCGGGCAAAGTTCATCGGAATGGTGTTGCCGAGTGGGTATCCGGGCCAGACATCGGCCGGTTTTTGCAACATTAAAACGGAAAAGCCGAGTTTTTCCAAAAGCCGATTAACGGCGTAGGCAACTAAAATCGCGCCGTAATTTTGAGCAAAGAAAGTAGTTATTAAACAAACGTCATATTTGCCTTTTTGTATGATGTCCGTACTTTGTCGGTAAGAATATTTTTTTTGCAGGGTAAAAAACTTGTTTCGGTTTGGATGAAGTTTCAGCCCGAAGCGAACATGGCCGTTATTATATTCCGGTTTTAGGCTGATTTTCTGTTTCAGGGGCAAGTTCAGGGCATTGAAGATTTTTTTTCCTTTGTCGTTGTTTAACAACACGAAGGACAAGCCTTGATTGTCATTGATGTCGCTTTGATATTTATCTATTCCCCACCAGTCGCCGAGGGTTATGTCCGCGGGTCTGGGAAGTTTTGAGTGTTTGCAGTTTTCACAGGACGGTCTCATCAGGGCGGTGTTGTGAAACATTTTGGTATAGTCATCAGACACGATTTCGTTTCCGTCTTTCAGAGAGAATGTACAGTGAGAACAGGACCAGCCGATTTTTTCCTTGTTTCGAAAGTTGATGCCGATAATTTTTTGATGCGGAAAAGTTTCACGTAGATATTTCTTCCAAATTCCGGGGGAGGGTGTGCCGTGGCAAAGAATGTCAACTGTAAACAGCTTTTCATATTTTTTTCCCAGGAAAGAATATAAGCCGGCAATCTGGCAGGGGCAGCCGCTGAATAAAACCTCTTTACCTGCATTGAGAAGCTTTTTCGTTTCCCGGTAGCAGTTTTCGGTGTCGCTTTGGACATATTTGGAACCGCGCAGTTTGGCCAGGTCCTGTTTGTTGTCGATAATGATGTGGCTGACGCTCCAATCTTTGTTGAAAGCGGCGCCGCAGACATAACCGCCTTTGTCGATAATGTGTTCGGCAAGCAGGCTGAAAATGCCGCCGGACGAGCTTTTCATGCGGATTTCGTCTTCGGCCATGGCCGCATAACATTCCGGTTCTGTCGTATTTTCATATCTGACATTCAATGCCGGGCAGGCCCTGGCGCACAAACCGCAGTCGGTGCAGAGGTTTTCGTCAATTGCCGGCGCGAGAAAACCTTCCTCGTTTTCCCTCATGCTGATTGCTTTGACAGGGCATTTGTTTGCGCAGGCGCCACAGCCGCAGCAGTCCTGACTTTTTACCCGGCAGAGGATGTTTTTTTGCATAGTCCGTCGTTCCTATTTTTTCAGTTCCAGGTATTTTTCCCAGAAAGCAAAAGTTGAAAACTCCTTATGCGCCTGGACGAAGTCGTCATGAAGCCTGTCATAATTTTTATCGATTTGCCTGAGCAGTTTAAAAAATTCTTTGTTATAGCCGCGGATTTTTCTGCGGTCGAATTTGCGGACGGTAAATTTGCCGGTAAACAGGTTGCAGACTTTTACTTCTTTGGCAAGGGTAAAGTCTTCGACAGGAGGATACCATTCGGTTGTTATGCCGCGCTTTTTGAGAAGCTTTTTGGGGCAGAGAAAGCCTTTGCCGGTTAGTTTATATAAGAGCTTTCGCCACTTTTTTACGTGAACTTTGTGGTTCTTTGCCTCGGACAGTTCGTTTTCGGTCGCATTTTCATAAATAGTCTGTTTGGCAATTTTATTGACTTCGGCAAACTGTTTTTCGGGGTTTTCACGGAAAACAGCGCTGCCGTTCAGAATATCTTTCATGGCTTTGATTAGCAAATCAAGAGATGCGTAATCATAAGTTGCGGTCAGATATTTTAACCGCTGAATGAGGTATTCCTTAAAATGTTTTTTGAAATCGGCGGTATACAGAACATTGATGAAAAACATGTTTCGGGGCAGATAGTAATAGTCTGCCGGTTTGGATACGCGCCAAATAAAGGGAGCGTGCCAGACGCAAATCCCGTTTATGGATATATGATGCCTGCCAAAATTCCGCCAGCTCCATTCCACGTCATCTCCTCTGAAAAAAACGGGAGCCGGGAGACCGTTTTTTTGTGCAAGAGAGATATCGAAGCAGTGAAACCACCATGCGGTGTCAACTTTGCGGGAGGCGTCATTAAATATTTCTGCCGGGATTTGATTTATTTTCAAAACGTTATCATATTTCAGTTCCTGCCCCCGGTGAAAAGCCTCTACCCATAAGCCGCTTTGCAGAGCCAGGTTTTCAAAAAAATCGGATTTTCGGTACAGGTCAAGCATGGCGCCGTTGATGAAGGCGTCCTTATATTCTTCTTTCAGGTAGTCTGACAGAGTCAGTGTACGGTAAAAAGATTCCGGAAAAATTTCGACGTCGTCGTCCATGAACAGTACCCGGGTGTAACCGGCATTGAGTTTCATGACTTCAATCAGGCCGCGGGTAAAGCCGCCGGCACCTCCGGCATTCATGTTCGGGTAAATCGTGACGTTTTCCGAATTTAACGCGGCGGGAAGGGTTTTGCCGTTATCGGAAACAAAGAGCTTTATTTTGTCTTTGAGCTGCGGATTGTCGCGCAGGAAATTTTCAAACTTGGCGATGTTTTTGTTAATGTAGTCTTCGCGCCTGAAGGTGCAGGTTACGACGGCCAGCTTGTTTTGGTGGCGCGGTGCCTTGTCTGTGCACCAGGCGCCGGATTTAAAAGTTATCGGGCGGTTTTGGTCTTCAATGATTGTGAAAAAAAGCCCTTCGTATTTTTCGGCATTGTCGATTTTCAGACAGACGTTGTTTTCGCAGTTCGTATCCAGCAGAAGGTTGTCCAGCCGTTCAAAGGCAAAGTTCCGGTTGCTGCCGGTAACCTGCAGCCTGTATTTTCCCTGAATGTCCAAATGCAGGTAAATGTTGCCGAGATCGCAGTAAAAGTAATGCTTTTGGGCGGCAAACATGTTCATCCAGGTATTGGACTTATAGATGTTTACTTGCTTCAATATGCCGTCAAGACGGCAGGTGCCTTCTTCGCGGTTGATGAACAGTTCCTGATAATCAAGAAAATCCGACGCCGGCATTACAATTCTGGCCAGTTCATTAATGTTCTGCATTGTCTTCTCCATTTTCTGCTGTCGTGCAGCAAGACTGTATAAATCTAACGTACGTTTGACTTACGCTGGACGAAGAAAAAGACAACCCGATAAGATGTGGATAATAGCAATAATCCCTTTGTGGTTTAATTTTCGTTTATGTATGTTTGATTCAAACGTACGTTAAATTTATACAAAGCGGGTATTGCGGGCTTGGGATACAATGAAAAAGAATTTTAGGGTGTTTGAAAAGTCTGACGACGACGGATTTCATGTTATATATCGTATGCTTGGCTTAAAGCTGAAAGTTTTTAATGTGAAAGCGTCGTTAAGAGATCTGAGAGAACAGGTCGAAGATTTAAAAAGTCGTATTAACCGGGATAATGCCGATTTGGTGGCGGCAATGTGGGAAACATATGGCTGTACGGACTTTTTGCTGAAACATTTTGATTTTATAAGCCATTCGCGCTTTGCCTGGCAAAGTTACTTCTGCCATTTTTGGCTGATCTGGTTTTCCTGTTTGCTGGAAAGCGGCCAGATTGAAAAGGCCGAGCGTATGATTGACAGGTTTTTGGCATATCGGAACGGCCGCCTTGATGAATTTGAACGTTTTTTGCCGGTTTCCAAGTATATGTTTGATCGGGGAATATACAACGAAAGGGTAATGATGGCGGCAAAAGTTCACGAGGCTTTGGAAAAAAGCAGGGCCGAAAATCTGTTTAAAAATCTGCTGGAGGGAAAAAAGGTAGCAGTCGTGGGTAATGCACCTTCGGAAATAGGCAGAAAAAAAGGTGCTGAAATTGATGCGCATGATTTGGTTATCAGATTCAACAATTATCGTCTGAAAGGTTTTGAAAAGGATTATGGCTCCAAAACCGACATTTGGGTGCGCGGCAGCGGCGGCAGTGATGTTGAGGACAGAACCGAACCTTATAGGCTGGTTGCCTGGGAAGCCGACTATGACCACTGGCGGGTTGCGCATAATCATCTTGACATTTTATACCGGCAGCTTTGTGAGGGACAAAAAATTTATAATTTTGACTGGGCATGTCATATGTCTCTGAGAAAAGCCAGCGGCGTAGATTTTCCGACGACGGGAATGGTGTTGATTTGGGAAATTTTCAGAAAGTTTGGAAATTTTAATAATGTTGATTTTTATGGATTCAGCTTTTGCCAGGATAAGTTTGATACATATGCAACCCATTATTTTAATGACAGAACCGAGGCCGAAGCCAAAAGAAGATCTCGTGTGCACCGCTTGGACAAGGAAGCGGAATTTTTGCAGAGGCTGGTAAACGGAAAAGGAAATTTTGATGAGAATTAGAGCAATGTCCGACTTAAAAAATCTTTTGCACTTTCTGCGTCTGCTGGTCTTGCGAAACAGGAAAAAAAGTTTTGAAAAAGTCCGGTCGGTTCGTTTTATAACTTTCAGGCGTTTTTTTCCCGACGGCGGCGCGGGAGGCGGCGGAGCCGTTCAGTCTGCCAACCGGGTGTTGTTTGGTTCTGAGCTTAACGGCGTTTCGCTGAAATATTCGTTTTATGAGGACAACCGGTTTTCGACGGATCGCAAAAACGAGTTGTGGGATTTGTTCGGTGCAGCTGAGTTTGTGCGGTTAAAAACTAAAGATGACCGGGAGACGGCATATATAACCCATGATTACGGCAGCGCTTTCGGTTTGTATTTGGCCGGTAAGAAATATGTTCTTGTTTCTCATATTCAGGGAGCCAGAGTTGAAGAAAAAATAAATTTTGGAGAGAAGTTTACTTTTGTGTCCCGAAAGATTATTCAGGCCAGTGAAAAACTTGCATTTGCTCATGCTTTGTGCGTGTGTTTTCCGTCTGAGGGAGCTTATGACTATTTTGCCGGCAGCCGCTATAAGATTATTCGGTCCGGCCAATTTAAAAAAGGCTGTGTTCTGTATAATACATTGTATGCGACGGGAAACATGTTGCCGGTTTCCGGCATTACACAGGATGATAGCTGTGTAACTTTTTTGTCGGTAGGTCAGCTTACAAAGGCCAAAGGACTTGACCGGAATCCTTTGTTCCTTGAAGCTTTCTTAAAAAAGACGGCAGGAAAGGTGCGTTATATTATGGTTGGCAAAGGGCCGTTGGAAGCGGCAGTCAAAACAGAACTGGACCGGTTGTCCGGTTTATATGATAATTTCAGCTATATACACCTGAAGGGCTGTTCCTATGCGGAAATGCAATATTTGCAGAATATAACAGACGTTTATCTTATGCTGCACAGAATTTCGATATTTGATCTTACAACGCTGGAAATGATGAACAAGTCAAAATGCGTCGTTTTGTCAGATGTCGGGGGAAATCCGGAGTTTAACCGGGACGATAATATCATTTTGGTTAAGAACGACGATTATGAAGCGGGCAGTTCCGCTTTGCTTGGTTCTGATATAAAAATGTTGGGAAACAAGAATAAGCGCGTTTATGAAAAATATTTTTCAAACCGGAATTTTGCGGAGAGCTACGGAGCCGTTCTTGAAGAATTATTGGGAGATTAGGCTATGGGCGGATTTGAGGCTGTATATGAGAAAATAAAAGCCTACTCGGAAATGACCAAAAGCGAGTGTGCATTTATTTATGATTTATGCCAGGAAAGGAAACCGAAAAAAATTGTAGAAATAGGCGTTTCTTCGGGAGCCGGTTCCCTTTTGCTTTTGGAAGCAACAAAAGAGAGCGGAGCTTTACTTTATTCCGTGGATATCGGCGGGAAATATTATCGTGACCGTAACGAAAACATTCCGCTTGAAAAGCGGCGGGAGGTTGGCTTTCTGTGTGAAGAAGCGGATTGTTTCCATAAAAGGTGGTCTTTGAAAAAAAACTCAACCATTGCAGACTGTGCGGCAGATATAGGGGCGGGGATTGATATGGTTGTTTTAGATGCCGCCCATGGACTTCCCGGAGAAGTTTTAGATTTTCTTCTGATTTTGCCCTGGGTTAATGTCGATTGCGTGTTTGTTGTTCATGACATTAATATACAACTTTATTTTGAGACCAGATCGCAGGCTCCGAGAGTGCTTATCAATACCGTTCGGGCAGAGAAATTTTATCCGAGAACAACGGAATATGCGTATGGTTTGCCCAATATAGGCGCTTTTATTCCGAATCACGATACCCGTAAAAGTCTTGACGATTTGTTTAACGTTTTTCTTATGTCCTGGGTTACTTTATTGCCGAAAAGCAAGTTGGCAAAGGCAAGGGAAGTTTTGGCCGCGAATTATTCGGAAGAGAATGTATCGGTTTTTGATATTGCCGTGAGACGCAACTACCCGGACAGGAAAGCATCTTCTGCTTCAAAGAAAGACGTGAAGCCCGTAAGAGCACGGAGCAAACTGTTTGGCGTGAAAATCTGCGAAAAGCACAGAGTTGTCTCGGTTTTTGGCATCAGGTTTAAGTTTCGGACAAAAGGCAAGGCCTGAGATAAACGGGAAGGATTGCGGATGGCTGACTGGTTATATTCGTTTGACGTCTGGGATACGCTGATTACGCGGCGGACCGCTTCGGCACATGGAATTTTTGCCATAATGCAGGATAAAATTTGTAATGATGTTTCTTTTTGTCAAACAGATATTTTTTTCCGGCAGAATTTTGCTTCAATCAGGGTTGATACGGCGTTGTTTTTGAAGAAAGCTAACAAATCTCGCCATGGACACAGTGAAATAACATTGGAGGAAATATATCGTTTGATTGCCAATAACTTTCGTTTGTCCGAAACATTATCGGAAAAACTGGTAAATCTTGAACTGGAAACGGAATATCGTAATGCCGTACCGATTTATGAGAATATTGAAAAGGTTCGGAAGCTGCTGAAGGAAAAAGCGCAGGTTATTCTTGTTTCGGATATGTATTTGACTGCAGAGCAGATACGTAAAATTTTGTTGCAGTTTGACGATATTTTTAACGATATTCCGATTTTTGTTTCGGGTGAGTTGAAACGGAGCAAAGAGCGCGGGGATCTGTATCGGCATATAAAGGATTTTTATAGGGCGGATTACAGAAAGTGGCGGCATTGCGGAGATAATTTGAAGACTGATGTCGATAATGCGAGGGCGTTGAAAATAAATGCAGATTTTTTTGCGCCAAAAGTTTTGAAATCTTATGAGAAAACGTTGCTTCGAAGCGGCAATACACTTGAATTTCAGGCATATTTGGGATGTTCGCGGCTGTTGAATGATTCCGCCTCCGAAGATTCCATTTACGGTTTCGGAGTATCGTTTTCCGGGGCAATCTTATATTCTTATGTCAGCTGGCTGTTAAACATTTCGTCAGGTGAAGGGATAACTGATTTGTATTTTATAGCCAGAGACGGTTTTGTGTTGAAAAAAATTGCCGATGTTATTATTGCTGCCAAAAAACTTAGTCTGAGAACGCATTATTTTTATGGTTCCAGACTGTCTTTGCGTATTCCGGGCTGCGAGAACATTGATGAATTTATTCGGATGACGTTTGGCGAATATAAGCGCAGTTTTTGTTTTGAGCGGCTGGCTTTGCGGCTGGGAATAGGTTTTGATGTTTTGAAGAAGTATTTTGACGTAAGCAATGCCGATAAATCGGCTAAGCAAGTCGAGATATACGAGAAAGCAGCACTTGCTTCCGACGGTTTGAAGGCGGAAGTTATTGCCGCGCATGAGCAAAACAGGAAACTGCTAAAAAGGTATCTGAGGCAGGAAATAGATTTTGACCGCAAATTTGCGTTTGTTGATTTGTGCGGTTCCGGCAGAACGCAGGATATGCTGGAAAGTATTGTTTCCGAACTTGACGCCGGTCGGAGAATTACAACTTTTTATTTTTATAATTCCGTAAATACCGATTATGAGAAATCCCGGAAAATAACCTATATGACGATTTCCCTCGGCTGTATGCTTTGGCTCGAGGCTCTTTGCCGATGTCCTCAAGGTCAGACTTTGGGATACAGGGAATGTCCGGGCGGCAGGATTGAACCGGTTTTGGAAAACATTGACAATTCTTTGCTTTTGAAGTGGGGACATGAGGAATATCTTTGCGGTATTTTGGATTTTTGCCGCGAAATGAGTTGTTTTGAATACAAGAATAATATTTCCGTTTATTCTTCCAACATATTTAAGAGATATTTTGGTATGTTGCTGCATTCCGAAAACAGGCAATGGGCAGAATTTTTGGGAAGCGTTCCTTTCAGCGAGGTCGGATTGGAGGCGGTCGGCGCTTCTGAAATGGCTAAACCTTATACGTTATGGAATCTTTTTCGCAGTGAGGATAACGATAATTTGAATTTTATAAGAAAGGCGCGAACTCCGAAAATTTATTATCGTATTTGGGAACTGAAACAAAGGCTGCGGAATATTTTTTTACGGATTTGCCGTGGGCGGCGGAAAAACATCGGACGTTAAGGCTTAGTTAAGAGAAAAAGTATATGTTTTCAATGTGCTGATTTTCATGATTCAAGTTTGTCTGCCCGGGTGGAGTGTGTGATGTTGCGAAAGCTGCTGCGGTTCTTTTTTTCGATAAAAAATGAAAAATATCATCGGGTCGTTACGATATTCGGAATAAAAATAAAGTATTTTCGTCCGCTGACGGGAGGCGTTTATTTTTGTCCGGTCTGCAATCGCTACGGCCGGTTTATGGATATGGTCGGCAAGCCCCGGTTCGCGGTCAAGTGTCCTTATTGCCGTTCGCTGGAACGGCACCGGTTTCTGTTTTTTATTTATAAGAAATATTTTTTGAATACCCGTAAGCCGATACATGTTTTGCATACGGCTCCGGAAAAGTGTATCTGTGATTTGATAGGGCGTTATCCGCTTGTTGATTATGTGCCGATGGATTTGTCGCCCGAGCGGTACAGATTCTGCCGCTGCCGGAAAGAAGATGTTACGAACTTGTCTTTTGCCGACAATACGTTTGATGTCGTTTTGAGCAATCAGGTTATGGAACACATTATGGATGAGAGCAAGTTTTTGACCGAGCTGCTGCGGGTTTTGAAGCCGGGAGGCTTGTTTCTGCTTAATTTTCCCGTCTATATGGGGTTGGAAAAAACTTTTCAGGACAATTCAATCACGTCACCGGAAGAGCGGGAAAAATACTATGGGCAACATGACCATGTCCGGGCTTACGGAAGGGATATTTTCAGCCAGCTGAAAGCGCAGTACAATGCCGAGGTTATTTTTGCGAAGGATTGTTTTTCAAAGCGCCGGCTGGCAAAAATGCGGATTACAAACGAGATGACGGATTTCTGCGTCATTATCAGGAAACAGCCTCTGGCCGGGAGAGCAGCGGACATCAGTCTTCTCCGTTGAAAAAGGAGTTTATCTGATATTGGAGGTTTTCCGAAAAACTGACCGGATCGGAAATCTGGTTTTGAAGATTCTCCAGTTTCTTGTAGCCGATGCTCTGTCCGTCGGCGACGTCGACCAGAACAACCTCCAACGGCTGATTCAAGTCGTAGGTTTCGATGAAGTTATATTCGTCGTCATTTTGGTAATTAATCAGAAACAGGCTGTATTCGTTCTGATAGTTCCGGTTGTAGACCTGTTCTATCAGTTCAATGGTCTGCGGGCACTGGAAGCAGGGATCGTTGTTGAAAAATACGTAAATTATCGGCTTGTCATAATTCGGATAGGCTTCGTCGAAATATTCCTGCAGATTCTGGTTCGGGTTGTAAGCTCCTTCGTATGTCAGTTCGGCATGCAGGGGAATGGCCAGCGCAACCATAATCATAAAAGCCCACAGAAGTTTTATCATCTTTTTTCTCCGCATCGTGTTGAAACTCACAGCGGAGAGCAGGCATCCTTTAACCAGTTCTTTTCGCTTGCGTTCAGGAACGGCGAGAGCCGTTCATAAACCTGTTTGTGATAGTTGTTCAGCCAGGATATCTCTCCGCTGCTCATTAAATATTTATTAACCAGTTGTTTATCAACGGGGCAGAGCGTCAAAATTTTAAATTCCAGAAAATCTTTCGCAAAATCAGGCTGTTCGCAGGCCGCAACCCGGACAAGGTTTTCGATGCGGATGCCATAGGCGCCTTCTTGGTAATATCCCGGTTCGACAGAAAGAATCATGTTTTTGCGCAGGGGATATGAAGAGCTGTACATGCCGATATTCTGAGGCCCTTCGTGGACATTGAGAAAACAGCCGACGCCGTGGCCGGTGCCGTGTTTGTAGTCTTTGCCCTCGTTCCACATCGGGCTGCGGGCAATCTTGTCCAGCGACATGCCGTCGGTGCCGTCGATAAACTTTTGTGAAGCCAGGGCAATATGTGCTTTTAAAACCAAAGTGAAGTTGTCGCACATTTCCGGGCTTGGCGTGCCGAGGGCAATGGTGCGGGTAATGTCGGTCGTTCCGTCGAAGTACTGCGCACCGCTGTCGAGCAGAAGCAGAGAGCCTTCTTCCAGTTTCCGGTCGGTTTCGGCAACGGGCTGATAATGGACGACGGCGCCGTCCGGGCCGGCGGCGGCAATGGTGCCGAAACTTTCCGACCAGTAGTTTTCCCCTTGAACACGGAAATCATGCAGTTTTTTGACAACGTCAAGTTCGGTCTTTCCCGGCCAGTTGCCGGACAGCCAGTGCAGAAAACGAACCATGGCGACGCCGTCGCGCAAATGCGCCGCTTCAATTCCGCTGATTTCGACGGGGTTTTTTTCGGCTTTGGCCGTCTGGCAGAAATCTTCCAGCGGACGCTCGGCAATTTTGCGTTCGGCAAACAGCTGGCGGAAAAAATACGGCGTCGTTTCCGCGTCAAAACCGACGGTTTTGTTTTTGTACGTTTTCAAAGCCCTGGGAAGTTTGGCCAGCGGTTCGACCCCGAAGTCTACCGGTTCAAAGTCAAAGTTCAGGTTGTCGCCGAACAGGGTAATGCGTCCTTCTTTGTCCAACAGCGCGTAGGCACGGACCAGCGGCGTGTCGGGGAGCGCGTCGGAACGGATGTTTAAAAGCCAGGAAACGCTGTCGGCGGCCGTGAAGAGATAAGCATCGCAGCCGCAGGAACCGATACGGCTGCTGATGCCGCCGATTTTTTCGTTGCGCCCGACGCCGCAAAATTCGATTTTGTGTTCAAAAACCCGGCAGGGACGGCCAAAGATGTTGTTGGCAAAGATTTGCGATGTGTCGGGAATGAAAGCTATGTCCGGAAAACGTTCGGCCAGCCGCTCGATGCCGCGGACGGCGTTAGTAAAGCTGTTGAAACCGACTTTGGCAGGCTTGCCGCCGAAAAGGCCGGTCAGGCATTGGGCAAGCAAGTTGTTTCGGCCGCAGATTATTTTGACTTCGTCCGGGTTCGTCTGTCGGGCCGCCTGAATCTCATATCTGCCGTCAACCAGCAGAAAGGCCTTGTCGGGCGTGACGACCAGGGTTCCCGCCGAGCCGCTGAACCCGGTCAGCGCCCGCAGCGGATTTTCGCCGTCAAGCAGATCCTGCCCGATGAACATATTGGAACGGGTAACGATATAGGCGTTCAGTTTGCTTTTTTTTACGGCAGTCTGCAGTTCTTTGAGCGTCATGCTTTTTTCTCCATGAGTGCGGCGCGCCAGTTGTCCATTTCATATATTTTTACCAGAGAAAGCCCCTGTTCTTCGTGTGCTTTGATGACCCAGTTTTCCTGATCACCGACAAAGCCGGACAGAATGCAAAAACCGCCGGATTTAAGATTTTGAGCCAGGTCGGGCGCCATTTCAATCAGCGGGCGGGCCAGAATATTGGCGAATATAATGTCATAGGGGGCGTTTTTCGATACCAGTTCGGACTGATAGCCGTTGCTGACGCCGGCGGTGATGAATTTTTCAAGACCGTTGTCTTCGGCGTTGCCGCGGGTAACGATGACGGCTTCTTCGTCAATGTCCACAGCGGTAATCTGCGCGGTTTCGCGCCAAAGTCTGGCGGCGGCCAGCGACAATATTCCCGAGCCGGTGCCGACGTCGAGAATATGGGCGTGCGGCACGTTTTTTCTGTTGAGTTCGCTGAGCGCCCTGAGGCAGGATTTGGTGGTCTGGTGTTCCGAACCGAAAGCGGTGGCGGCGTAAATGCGAATGGCCAGTTTGTCGGTCTGCGGCGCTTCCTTTTCGTGAACGCCGTAAATGAGAAAGTCTTCAACTTCAACCGGTGCGAACTGAATGACATAGTCCTTGAGCCAATTGGCGCTTTCGAGCAGCTCAATCGTGCAGGCGGGCAGGTCGAGACCGTTTGCGGCGATGAATGCCGTCAGTTCTTCTTCCTTAAACGAAGCGTTTTTATAGCCTTTGTAAATTTCCAAGCCGTCGTCGGTGTAATCGACCGAAACGACGTCGAAAAATTCTTCCAGCCGTTCCTGAGTGAAATCGTCCAGACTTTCGACCGGGGCGAAGGTTACGACCCGGCAGCTGCCGCTCTTATCCGTCATCAAATTGTTCCTAATAAGTTATAATCATTTGTTTACTATCGGCGGATTATAGTATATTAATTAAAATTATTGAACACTAAAATAGAGATTATTCGATGAAAAAATTGGCGGTTTTGTTTTCGTGTCTGGCTTTGAGCTCCTGCTTCAGCGCGGGAAACCACGACGTTCTGGGTTTCAGAAACACGTTTCTGGAATATTTCAGCACCTATTCGATTTCTTTTTACGGCGACGGCAACGAGCTGGTCAGTTCCGACTACGTTGAGGAAAACAACTTTAAGCACAATGTTATTCTGACGGCCTATACCGGTTATACGGTGGTTGACACCAAAATTTACCGCAAGGACATTTATCGCAGCGAATATCTGACGGCCAACGTTGACGGCGTGCTGAACTGCGGATCGGTTCCGGTGGCGTATCAGAAAGGCGAGCGGGTGCGGGCCGTCGGCGAAGTGACAATTGACGGTACGGATTTTGTGCTGATTGATACCAAACTGAAAAATTTTGTGGCGCTGGTTCGTCAGGACGGCACCTTCTACAACCGCATCGGTCAAATCCGCAACGGGCGCCTGGCGCTGTTGGAAACGGATTTCGTCCCGTATCCGAACAATTTCAAAATGGTGCAGATTACGACCTCCAAAAGCGTGCAGACCGAACCGGTCAAGGGTTTTGACATTAAATACGAAGGGCTGAATCTGGGGCGTTTGAAATTTACGCTGCTGGACTACAGCAAGGCGGACGGCGACAGCGGTTATTTCCGCAATGTTTCCTATCCGTATCAGCCGGGCGGCATCCTTGATCTGAACGGGGTCGGCATTAAGGTTATTCAGGCAACGAACGAAAAGCTTGATTACATTATCCTTAAGTAAGCGCCAAAGGTGTTATTTTTTGCAAAAAAATGTTGCGGAAAAAACGGCTTTAGCGTATATATGGCCTTAATCAAATGAAGAATTTGGATTTTTAAGGAGATTTTGTATGTCTGGACATTCCCAGTTTAAAAACATCATGTATCGTAAAGGTGCCCAGGATGCCAAAAAGGCGCGCGTATTTGCCAAACTGGCCCGTGATATTACCATTGCTGCCAAGAGCGGTTTGCCGGAACCCGACAAAAACCCGCGCCTGCGTCTGGCCATTCAGGCCGCCCGTGCCGAGAGCATGCCGAAGGACAATATTGAACGCGCTATTGCCAAAGCCAGCCAGACGGCCGGCGGCAACGATTATGTTTCGGCCCGTTACGAGGGGTTTGGCCCCGGCAAGGTAGCGGTTATCGTCGAAGCAATGACCGACAATAAGAACCGGACGGCCGGCAATGTCCGTACCATTTTCGGAAAACGCGGCGGCGTTATGGGCGAGAGCGGCTCGGTGGCTTTCAATTTTGAGCGAATCGGCTATATCAAATATCCGGCCGATGCGACCGATGCCGACAAAATGTTTGAAACGGCGTTGGAAGCCGGAGCCAATGATGTGGTTTCCGACGAAGATGCACATGAGATTGAAACGGTTCCCGAGGATTTGAATGCGGTTACCGAAGCGTTGGAAAAAGCTTTCGGTACGCCTTCGGCCTCGCGTCTGGACTGGAAAGCGACGGTTAAAACCGACATCAGCGATTTGGAAACCGCGCAGAAGTTTCTGGAATTTGTCGACGCTCTGGAAGATGACGACGATGTTCAGAAAGTTTACCACAACGCCGAGTTCTCGGATGAGGTTGTGAGGGCTTTGGAAGCTTCCGAAGACTGATTTTTCGGGGCACGTTCTTTGCGGAATGTGCCCTTATTTATTTTAAATAAGGAAAAGAAAATGCGGATATTGGGGCTTGACCCGAGTTTGTCGTCTACCGGCTGGGGAATTATTGAAGTCGAAAACAACCGTGTCCGTTATGTGGCCGACGGGTTTATCAAGACCGAACCGAAAACGGATTTGACCGAGCGGCTTTATACGATTTATAAGACGCTCTGCGACGTTATTGAGTTTTACAAACCGGACGAGGCAGCCATAGAACAGGTTTTTCTGAATTCGAATGCCGTATCGACGATTAAGCTCGGGCAGGCACGGGGCGTCGTTATTCTGGCGCCGGCGACTTATCGGATTCCGCTGACCGAATATGAACCGAACCAGATTAAAAAGGCGGTGGTCGGGGTGGGCCATGCCGAAAAGGGGCAGGTAGAAACGATGGTAAAAATTCTGCTGCCGGGCTGTAAGCCGAAAAACAACGACTCTTCCGACGCGCTGGCGGCGGCCATTTGCCATAACAGTTTTCATGGAGCGCACAGCATCAGGGGTTTTAAATGAGTGTCAGGGAAAAGGTTGCCGCGGCAGTTCGGGAACTGCTCGGAAACGAGAAATCGATGCATGACTGGGAACACAGTGTCCGGGTTTGCAAGACGGCACTGCGTTTGTGCCGGACGGAGAACGGCGACGAAGACATTGTGGCACTGGCGGCGCTGCTTCATGACTGCGACGACTATAAGGTTTTCGGGCCGGAGAACGCCGCAAAACTGACAAATGCCCGCCGGATTCTGGATGAGAGCGGCGCTGACGGTAAGACTGCGGCCGCAGTTCTGGAAATCGTTTCAAATCTGGGATACAGCAAATATTTAAGCGGCATGCAGAAACTTGACAGGAACGGGCATATTGTTCAGGATGCCGACATGCTGGACGCGATGGGTGCCGTCGGCATTGTGCGGACAATCGTGTTTAATGCGGTTGCGGGCAGCGGCAGATTTTTCGATCCGGAGATGTTTCCGCGCGAAAACCTGAGCCGGGAGACTTATCAGAGCAAGAGCAAAAATGAAGAAACGGCGGTTAACCATATGTTTGAAAAACTTCTGCGGCTTAAAGGGCTGATGTATACGGAGAGCGGCAAAAGGGAAGCTGAAATCAGGCATAGGACGATGACTGCGTTTCTGGAGGCTTTTTTCCGCGAACGGGAGCTGGACGGCTGGCTCGATTATCTGCGGCGGTTCGCGTAGAAAAATTTGTTCTTTTTTTGTTCTTATGTCTTAAATAAAACTTGAAGAGAATTATATATTTGTATAATCTTGAGATAAATTTTTTAACTCAGGATGGAAACATGATTGCGAAACTGCGCGGAATTATTGATACAATCGGTGAAGACTTCTGTATTGTCGACGTGAACGGGGTTGGGTATCTGGTGTTTGCCTCGGCCAAGACGCTCGGCAGGCTGGCGCGCGGGCAGGAGGCTGCGCTTCGGATTGAGACCGTCGTGCGCGAAGACAGCATTTCGCTGTTTGGTTTCTACGACGCCTGGGAAAAAGAATGGTTTGCGACGCTTACCAAGGTTCAGGGCGTCGGCGCCAAGGTCTGTCTCAGCATTTTGTCGGTGCTGTCGCCGAGCCAGCTGTCGCAGGCGGTTGCGGCGCAGGACAAAACCTCGTTTACGCGGGCGAACGGCGTGGGGCCGAAACTGGCGGCGCGTATCGTGACCGAGCTTAAAGACAAGATTGTAACAATTCCGATGAGCGCAGAAACCAACGATTTTGCGAAAGGAATGGACATGGATGCAAATGAAGAAACGGCCGCTTACGAAGACCGGCTGGAAGCGCGCGCCGAAGACCCGAATCTGATGGAAGACGCGATTTCGGCGCTGGTCAATCTCGGTTATCAAAGGCTGGAAGCCTATCGTGCCGTCAGCAAGGCGATGGCGGAGGGGCAGGCTGAGGACGTGTCGTCGCTTATCCGGCTGGCGTTGAAAGAGTTTGCCAATAAGGAAATTTAGCGGAAATTAAGGATTAATGCTTATGGAAGAAAGACTGGTCAGCCCCCAGAAACAGCCCGAAGACGAACAGGGTTTGAACGCGCCGGTTAACCTGCGGCCGAACAGCCTGGCGGATTTTGTCGGGCAGAAGCAGGTCTGCGAAAACCTGAAGGTGTTTATTGAAGCGGCCAAAAAACGCGGCGAAGCGCTGGATCATGTACTGCTGTTCGGTCCTCCGGGACTGGGCAAAACGACGCTGGCGTCGATTGTGGCGAAAGAGCTTGGGGTCGGTTTCCGGGCGACTTCGGCGCCGATGATTTCCAAATCCGGCGATTTGGCGGCGATTTTGACCAATCTGGAACGCAACGACGTCTTGTTTATTGATGAAATTCACCGCCTGAATCCGGCGATTGAAGAAGTTTTGTATTCGGCAATGGAAGATTTTCAGCTGGATTTGATTATCGGCGAGGGGCCGTCGGCGCGTTCGGTGCGGATTGACTTGCAGCCGTTTACGCTGGTGGGGGCGACGACGCGCTCGGGCATGCTTTCGACGCCGTTGCGCGAGCGTTTCGGCATTCCGCTGCGGCTGGATTTTTATTCGCCGGAAGAGCTGGAAAAAATCGTTACCCGCGGCGCCAACCTGTTGGGCATGCCGTTGTCGAAGGAAGGGGCGATGGAGATTGCCAAGCGTTCGCGCGGCACGCCGCGCGTGGCCGGGCGCCTGCTGCGCCGCGTGCGCGATTTCGGTGCGGTTGCCGAGGCTGGGGAGGTTGACAACAAGATGGCTGATAAGGCGCTGCGCCGGCTGGACGTTGACAATTACGGGCTGGACGCTTTCGACCGCCGTTACCTGCAATGTATCGTGACGAATTACGGCGGCGGCCCGGTCGGCGCTGATACGCTGGCTGCGGCGCTGTCCGAAGAACGCGATACGATTGAGGAAGTGGTGGAACCGTTTCTGCTTAAACTCGGCTTTTTGCAGCGCACGCCGCGCGGCCGCGTGATTTCGGACTTGGGCTGCGAATATCTGGGCATTGCCAAGCTCAGAAAAAACATGCGCTTTGCGCAGAACGACCTGTTTGACGATTTGGGAGATAAGGACTGATGTTTGACGAAGTACTGCCGCCTCAGGGCAAATTTTACGGGCCGGTTTTCGCTTTTCCGGTGCGGGTTTATTATGAAGACACCGATGCCGGCGGAATCGTTTATTATGCAAACTATCTGCGTTTTGCCGAGCGGGCGCGGACGGAATATATCCGGGCGCTGGGCTGCAGCCAGCAGGACGCGCTGGAAAACGAGGACAAGTTTGGCTTTGCGGTGCGGCATATCGACGTCGACTATAAGGCGCCCGCGGTTTTGGACGATGCTTTGACCGTTACCTGCGAGGTAAAGGAGTTTGGCGGCGCTTCGGCAGTGATGTTCCAGCAGATCTGGCGCGGCGAAAAACTGCTGACCGAACTTGAGGTTAAAGTGGTTTATCTGAGCCTGAACAAAAAGCGGCCGGTGCGCATTCCGCAGGAGCTGGCTGCGGCGATTGAAAAACTCTGAAAAAGCCGATTTAGTTAATTGAATTTTTAATATTTTGTGTTAAGTTGCCTGCAAGAATCAGGCAACTTTTTAATTATGGATAAGATAAATGGAAACGCAAACTTTAACGGATGTTGTAAATACGGCCAGCCAGATGTCAATGTGGGATTTGGTTTGGGCTTCGGATATGGTTACCAAGGTGGTGATGATCGGCCTGATTGCCGCGTCGGTCTGGTCCTGGGCGATTATCATCGAAAAATTCGGCACGCTGCGCCAGGTCAAGCAGCTTTCCAAAAAATTTGAAGAAACTTTCTGGTCCGGCGGTTCGCTCGACCGTCTGTACGATTCCATCGGCAACCGTCCGCGCGACCCGATGTCGGCGATGTTTGTGGCGGCGATGAAAGAGTGGAAACGCACCAACATCATGAAGTCGAAAACCGACCGCGGCCTGCGCGGGGTTTCGCTGCAACAGCGTATTGAAAAGGCGATGATGGTATCAATGGATAAGGAATTAGACGAGCTGGATACCAGAATGGGATTTTTGGCGTCAACCGGTTCGGTGGCGCCGCTGGTCGGCCTGTTTGGCACGGTTTGGGGCATTATCAACAGCTTTAACGCTATTGCCGCCACGCAGAGCAATTCGCTGTCGGCAATGGCGCCGGGCATCGCCGAGGCGCTGTTTACGACGGCGTTTGGTCTGATTGCGGCTATTCCGGCCGTTGTTGCCTATAATAAAATTTCGTCGGACATTGACCGCTATGCAAAACGGCTGGAAAACTTCCAGGCCGAATTTTCGAGCATTTTGTCGCGTGAGATTGACGACACGGCCATCAAGGCCGACATGGCGGGAGAATAGTTATGTTTATCATGCCGCAGCAGACGCGCCGTTCGCCGAGGGTTTACCGCCGCAACGCCGATATCAACATGACCAACCTGATGGACGTGATGATGGTGTTGCTGGTGGTGTTTATGGTCGCGGCGCCGCTGATGACTTCGGGCATTGCGCTCGATTTGCCGAAAGTCGGCGGCAAAGCGCTGAATGGCGAAGAAACTTCGGTTAATATCAGCGTTGACAAGGACGGTTATTATTACATCGGCCAGACGGAAGTTCCGGCGGAGGAAATCGTCGGCAAGCTTAGGGCTATCCGCGATACCAATACCGAGCTTTCGGTAACCATTTCCGGCGATGCGGGTGCCGAATACGGCCGGGTTATCGGCCTGATGGCGCTGCTGAAAGAAGCCGGCTTTGACAAGGTCGGCCTGAAAACCGAAGCCAAACCTCTGGGGAAAAAGAAATAACCGCTGATGAAAAACGCCCTGTACAAATCCGTAGCTCTGCATCTGGTTGTCCTGATATTGTTTCTGGTCGACGTTCCGGTTTTTTGGCGCCGGAACATGACGATTGAACAGGTGCCGATTATCGTGGATTTGAACAACGTGAAAATTTCGGAAATGACCAATCTGCCGCCGAAAGCCAAGCGCGGTCCGGAAGAAAAACAGGCAAGCAAAATCAAGCGCAAGATTGAAAAGAACTATACCAAAGACGAGCCTGACAAACGGCCGGAAGTGAAGAGCGAGCCGCAGAAAGACGCGGAAGAAACGCCGCCGGCCAAGCAGGAACGCGTTGAAAAGCCGAAGCAGGATTTTCTGGTTGCGCCGCAGCCCAAAAAGCCGAAAGCGCCGGTTAAGAAACCGGCTCCCAAACCGGTGCCGAAACCGGTTAAGAAACCGGCCGTGCCCGAAAAGCCGAAACCTCAGCCCAAGAAGGAAGAACCCAAACTGGCCAATCCGCTGAAGAGCCTGCTGGCCTCCGTGGACGCTCTGGAAAAAGAGGGCGAAAAAGACCAGACGGCAACGATTAAGGAAGACGCCGAGGTTAACAACATGGGCATTGAGGGCGGTACCGGCGGTTCTTATTTCAGCGAGCTGTCGATTTCCGAAACCGACGCGATTGCCGGGCGTCTGCGTGCCTGTTGGAACTTGGATCCGGGCGCCATGGGCATTCAGGACATGATTATTGAAATCAGGGCTTATCTGAATCGGGACGGTTCGGTGCGCGAGGTTAAGATTTTGGATACCGGACGTTACAACAGCGACCGCTATTTCCGTTCAGTTGCCGATTCCGCGCGGCGTGCGGTTTATATTTGCGCTCCGTATTCCATTTTTGCCGAGAAATATCCCGAAAAATACGATCTCTGGAACACGATGTTGTTGCGGTTTAATCCGTTGGACGCTTCCATAAAGTAAAAACCTCGTATAACGGGGAACTAATACAGAAACATCGGGGTAAAATTTTTAGTCACGTACTTTTTTGTACGCTCAAAAAATTTTCCCTAAATCCTTATTATTTCCCTCGTTCTCCGAGGTTTTTAAAAAAACGTATAACGCAAGCTGTAGCCAGCTTGACCGCGGCACTGGCTGCGGCGGGAACCTTTGTTGAAGCGCGATGCTTTCTGTGTGCATATCGTGAGGCCGTGCTTTGTATTTTCTTTGTCATCCTCGAACTCTTTTCTCTTTCTGTCATATTCGGACTCTTTTTTTTCTGTCATGTTCGGCCTTGAGCCGGACATCTCCCTTACAGATTCCCCGGTCAAGCCGGGGAATGACGAAAAAGAAAAAAAGCTGAGGAATGACGAAAGAGAAAAAAAGCGGGAAATGACGAAAGAGAAAAAAAGCGGTGAATGACAATAAGAAGAGGCGAACCGGCAATGACAGGCGGAAGAGAAAGTACGAACACGGCGGGAGAAAAAACAAGCCCGGGGTGCGTAAAAGAAGCGGAGAGGAGTGCAAGGCGAAGGGGCTGCTTAGTTTAATTCGCGGATTTTTATGAGAATGTCGATATTGCTGGAGACGAGGTCCAGAAATTCCTTGTCCTGCGGCAGCAGTTTGCGGGTAATTTCCTCGACTTTTTTGCGGATGACCTTGTCTTTGGGCGCGTGTTCGCTGAAGTCGAAAAGTTCGGATATGTCAATGTCGAGTTTCTGGGCGATTTTTTTGAGCGTGTCAATTTTCGGGGAGATTTTGCCAAGTTCGATACCCGAGATGGTATTCATGGACATATCCATGTCATAAGCCAGTTCGAGCTGGCTTACGCCCTTATTCTTTCTAAGTTCGCGGATACGGTTTCCCAGATTTGTGGCAAAGTCATTATCATTCATATAGGATATTCCCGTTGTTTTGGTAACTCAAAATATATAATAAGGTATATTCCTATTTTATTGTGAATCTATATATACTATAAACTTGTAATTTTTTACCTTGACTCGACTAAATTACTAATATATTATGAATTTAATAAGTCCGGCTTATGAAATTTGTACGTTTTTTGTGAATCGGACTTACTTAAAGAAGGGGCGTCCGGCTCAAAACGAGACACAATATACACACACACCACACCTATTCGGGCGCCCCTTTTTGTAAATTTTTATGTGAAAGGCGGGGGACGATGAGAAACAAAACAAGAATTTCTTTATTGACGGTACTTTTATTGACGGCACCTGCTTTCGCATTTGAAGAAAACTCCTTAAATTTAGGCCGTTTTGACCGGGTTGACCTGGAGGCCGGGCTTCTTTCGCGGAACGAAGGGCTGCGGTTGGCCGCGGTGTGCTTTCTGGGTTTCGGCAACTGTGACACGGAGGCCGGATATGGCGGCGGTGGCGAAGATTTTACCATAGACACGGCCAACCAGTGCAAAAACGAAGGTTATACGATAACTTCCTGCGAGCCGCCGACCTATGTGTCGGGCGCGCCTTGTCCGTATAATGACAAATATTATGCCAAGTGCAGCGAAGACAAGGTCAGAGCCTGCAAAGACGCCGGTTATGTCGACTCCTGCGGCGACGGTTATGTTCTGGACAGCGCGCAGAGCTGTCCGTACGACAGTTCTTACAAAAAATGCAAATGCAATCCCTGCGACGGTTATACTTATACCTATGAACAGGCGACGGCGGACGGTTATGTGACCGACGGCTTCTGCCTGAGTTGCAACACGACCAAATATAAGCGCAAAAACAATCCCTGCGTGGGTTATTATGACTGTGAATGCGGCGGCGAAATCGGCACGTCAACCTGCAAAAGCGGTTCGGTAACAAAATATGCGGTTTGCAAAACCTGCTGCGAAAACCGTTGCACGCTGGCAAGCTGTCCGGAGAACCATGACTGCGAGTATGAGGAATGTTCGGGCAAATACTGCGACAACGGCTGTAGCAGCGGTTATACGGACATGTGCACGGTGTACAGCGAGTATGGCACTTCGACTTGTACGCAGATGGGATACCGGCAGCAGACCTGCACCGGCGATGCGGTTTTGTGTCCGTTTGACACGACTTATAAGTTCTGTATGTGAGGCTGAATATTATTGTGTTTTTCTGTCATTGCCGGACTTGGAGTCGATAGTTGGCGAGAACGAGCTGTAAGCGAAGTTCGAGGCCTACGGGACGAAAGGGGCCCAACGTAGTTGGGAATTTACACACGGCAATCTAAAAGAGGAATGTTCGGTTTAAGCCTGAGGATGACAAGGCAGATAGGAGTCCGAGTATAACAAGGAAGAAGAAACAGGCCCGTGGGGCGGTAATAACGAGCCGGGTATGGCAGAAGAGGGAACAGGGCAGACAGAGGTTTTGTGAGGGGTTGCAAGAGGAACTAATTCAGGGGAGAAAGGCGATGAGAAATCAGTATATTTTATTAAGTACAGTATGTTGCGGGCTTTTTTTCGGTACGGAAGCCTGGGCGCAATGTGTGGCGACCAAGGATTGCAGCACTTTGGGATATAAGCAGAGCAGCTGCGACTCGGGAAAGGGCATAAAATGCCCATTTGGCGAGGCTTGGTACTGCCCCTGTGACGCCTCTTACATATACACCTGTACAGGAACTAACGAAAGCCCAAGCTCAGCCAAATGTGGCGATAAGTACAGCATGTGTAACTGCGCGACGGGTACGCATTGGGACAGCAGCAGCGGTAGTTGCGTGGCCGACCGCGCTTCATGCGCAATCGGCTGGATTTATTACAGCGACGGCACCTGTTCGGCACCAGCCGCTTATACAACCAGCAAAACGGTTCTGGGTATTGTGGTTTATGTCAACGATAACGGTGTCGGCGGTCAAATTATGGCACCATGGTGGATTGATGCGAGCGGCAACCGAAGCAGTTCTGGTGTCGGTATGGCTTGGGGTGGCTATGGTACGGATATTTCAAGTCTGCCGAATATGACGAGTAGTACACAGGCTGAAGCTGATTTTGACAGTTGTGGCAATACGGACAAGATTGTTGCTGCGGGTAGTGCGAGTACTTATCCGGCCGCCTGGGCGACGCGGAAATATGCGCCGACGTCGACGACCAATGGCAAGTGGTGTCTGCCGGCAGCCGGTATTTTAAGAAATATTCAGAAAAACCAGAGTGCGATTAGCACCGCAGTTAGTAAGGTTGGTGGTGCTTCAAACTTACTCAACTATTGGGTGTGGTCTTCCTCGGAGAACTCAAGCTACAACGCGTGGGATGCGGAACTTACTTACAGCGTTTTGAGCAACCTCAATAAGTTCATCAATACCGGTTATGTTCTTCCGGTGCTCGCTTTTTAGTTTTAACCCTTTATCTTTTAGCGCAGCCCCGCTTGCGGGGCTCGCTTTAAAAAAAGAATCGATTTGCGCCGTAGGCGCAAATGCCGAATTTCCGCTCCGCAGGAGCGGAAATTTTTGATTCCGAAAAAGGAATCGGCAGAAAAGAGAATCGCGCCGCAGGCGCAAAAAAACGGCCTTCTGTCATTGCTGGACTTATTTTTCTTACGTCATATTCGGCCTTGAGCCGAATATCCAGAGATCCCCGGGTCAAGCCCGAGGATGACAATTATTTACTTGTCATTCCCGTGCTTTTTTTCTTTTTCGTCATTCCCCGGCTCGACCGGGGAATCCCTAGATTGCCGGATTAAATCCGGCAATGACAGAGGAGGAGAGAGCTTGACACGGGAATCTGTAAGGGAGATGTCCGGCTCAAGGCCGAACATGACAGAGGAAAAACAAGCTTGAACATGACAGTAAAAATTTTTATTTTGTAATATTATCGTAGAGATCCAGCCAAAGAGGATTGGAACTTTCAATCAAATTAACTTTCCATTCTCGGTTCCATTTTTTTAGGTTTTTTTCTCTTTGTATGGCGGTTATTTCATCGTTGTAAATTTCATAGTATACCAGTTTATCCAGAGAGTATTTGGCGCTAAACCCGTCTATTATTTTGTTTTTATGTTCATATATTCGGCGTACTAAGTTGTTGGTAACGCCGATGTAAAGTGTTCCCTGCGGTTTATTGGTTATAATGTAGACATACATGGTTTTCATGGGCTGATTATAGTTTGAGGCGGATATTCGGGTCAAGCCCGAATATGACAATTATTTACTTGTCATTGCCGGGTTTTCTTTTTCTATTGTCATTGCTGCGCTTTCATTCTCTCTTGTCATTGCCGGACTTGATCCGGCAATCCAGAGATCCCCGGAACGCGCTACGCTTGTCCGAGGATGACAAAGAAGAGAGGAGTCCAACGCAGTTGGGAATTTACACACGACAATCCAGAGATCCTCGGGTCAAGCCCGAGGATGACAGGGGAAGAAAGAGGCCGAACATGATAGAAGAAGAAACAAGCCCGAGGATGACAAAGAAGAGCGGCGTCCAATAAAAAGGGAGCCGAGAGGGCGGAAGATGACAAGTCTGAAGACATTTCCAAATAAGAAGTACACACCAGAAACAGTTGAAATTTTTTTTGTATTGACATCTTTTGTGCGGACGTATATATAAGGCTATATACTCCATTCAAGGTGCTAAAAATTAATTTATGCACTTTCAAATAGAAGAGGAAGGCTTATGGTTTTATATAATGAATTGCCGGTTTATCGGGACAGTTATAATCTGCTGTTGGAAATATATAAGGCAACCAACAAGTTTTCGCACGAATACAAATATTGTCTGGGGCAGGACATGAAGCGCGACGTTTTGAACCTGTTTCGCAGTTTGTACCGAGCCAACCGGGCAGTGGAAAAACATCAGCCGCTGGAGGAGTTTCTGGACGATTTTGAATTGTTGAAAATTGAAATCAGAATGTGCGGCGATCTGCGGCTGCTGCCGATTAAGAAAGTTGCCGAGCTGGCGCTGCTGACAGATGCGATCGGCCGGCAGATTACGGCCTGGAAAAACAAGAGCCGTGCCGCGGCTTCGCTCAGCAAAGCCGGCTAAAAAATTTTTTGTAGAAGATTATTGTGTTTATTGTGCGGGAATTGTCTCAACTAAGGTTGGGATGAGAGAGCGGATTTTTATTAAAAAAGGACTGCCGACAGCCGCTTGGTTGTTAAGATAAAACAGGCAGTGAAAACCGTTGGGTGTGGTCTTCCTCGGAGAAATCAAACAACAACGCGTGGAATGCAAAACTTAATAACAGCAATTTGAACAACAACAATAAGAACAACAATAACAATTATGTTCTTCCGGTGCTCGCTTTTTTGGTAAAAATCAGGGATATTTTGATTATGCGGGAATTGTCCGAACCAAGGTTGGGACGAGAGAGCGGATTTTTATTAAAAAAGGACTGCCGACAGCCGCTTGGTTGTTAAGCAAAAACGGCAGTGAAAACCGTTGGGTGTGGTCTTCCTCGGAGTACTCTAGCAACAACGCGTGGAATGCAAACCTTGATAACAGCAATTTGAACAACAACAACAATAAGAACAACACTAACAATTATGTTCTTCCGGTGCTCGCTTTTTTGGTAAAAATCAGGAACATTTTAATTATGCGGGAATTGTCCGAACCAAGGTTGGGACGAGAGAGCGGATTTTTATTAAAAAAGGACTGCCGACAGCCGCTTGGTTGTTAAGACAAAACCGGCAGTGAAAACCGTTGGTGTGGTCTTCCTCGGAGAACGACAACAAATGGGCGTGGAATGCAAACCTTGATAACAGCAATTTGAACAACAACAATAAGAACAATAACAATTATGTTCTTCCGGTGCTCGCTTTTTTGGTAAAAATCATGATTATGAAGAGATATGGATATGCAGTTGGATTTGTTTGGCGGCGTGCAGCGCGGAAACGTGCGTTTGGACGAGCTGTTTGCCGCTTATCTGGAATGCCGGCGCAACAAGCGCCGCACCACAAACGCCCTGGCTTTTGAAGTCGATTTTGAACAAAAGCTGATAGAGCTTTGGAAAGACGTCAATGACGGAACTTACATGCCCGGGCGCTCGATTGCCTTTATTGTAACCGAACCGGTGCAGCGTGAGGTTTTTGCCGCCGATTTTCGCGACCGCATAATTCATCATCTGATTATCGGCAAGCTTAACCATCTGTTTGAAGCTTCTTTTATTCAGGACAGCTACAGCTGCCGCGACGGAAAAGGAACCCAATACGGAATCGGGCGGGTGGCCGGTTTTATCCGCGAATGTTCGCGCAACTACACCAAAGACTGTTATATTCTGAAGATGGATATTCAGTCTTTTTTCATGAGCATTGACAAGGGCCTGCTTTATAAATATCTGCGCGAGTTTATTCTGGCGCGCTATCATGAGCCGGATCAGCTGCTGATTTTGGAACTGGTGGAAAAGGTGGTGTTCAACGATCCGGAGCAGAACTGCCACATTAAAGGGCGGCGTTCCGACTGGGACGGCCTGCCGCCGAGCAAGAGCCTGTTTACGTCCGGCAAGGGCAAAGGGCTGCCGATTGGGAATCTGACGTCGCAGATATTTGCCAATTTTTATCTGAACTTTTTTGACCATTATGTGAAGTATGATTTGGGAATCGAATATTACGGCCGCTATGTCGACGATTTTGTGATTGTGCACGAAGACAAGGATTTTCTGATTGACGTGCAGGCCAAACTGCGTTCTTTTTTGCAGGCCAAGCTGATGCTCCGTCTGCATCCGCGCAAGATTTATCTGCAGCATTTTTCAAAGGGCGTCAAGTTTATCGGTGCGGTGGTCAAGCCCGGCCGCGAATATATCGGCAACCGCACCAAAGGAAACCTGTATGCCAAAATTCATTATTACAACAAAGAGGCGGAAAAAAATCCGCGCAAGGCCAAAAAACTGCTGCCCGACCTGCTGGCCAGCGTCAATTCGTATCTGGGGTTTATGATTCATTACAAAACGTACAAAATCCGCCGCCGTTTGCTCGAAAAGGAGCTTAGTCCCCTCTGGCGCAGGTTTGTGACCTTTGACGAGAGCATGCGCAAGCTGACCCTGAAAGAAAAATACAAGCCGGCCGTGGCCAAGCGCAACAAAATCAGAAACCGCCGGCGCCGGCTCGATAAAGCGGCGGCGATGCTTGCCGCCGCTGCCTAACGCGTTTTTTTGCCGTAGCAGCCCGGACGGGTAAGGCCGATTTCGATTTCGCAATCGTAGAACAGAGCCAGCTTGATGGCATGGTTGAACCGCCGGCTTTTGCCGATTTCCAACAGGTCTATGTCGTGCGCGGAAATGTGCGTCTGCTCGGTAACGGTTTCCAGGTCGAAACCCAGGCGGCGTCTGGTTCGCTGCAGCGAACGTCCGAGAGAATGCTGGGCGTTTTTCACAATGTGCGATTTGGTCAGTCTGCTGCGGTTCATGATGGTGACTCCTAAACGAGATTGCGGCAATAGAATCCACTTTTTACATTTTAGACTTATTAAGTTCATTTTTAAATACCATAATTACCAGGAATTGAAATATCGTTAAAATTTTGCCTCTTTTTCGATTTCATATTTAAATTGTGTTAATATATAAGGACTATAATCTAAACGTGTGAAACAAGGGAAAGGTTATTTTATGGCGACTGCTGACGGCGAAAAAAAACTGCCGCTGTTGAAAATTTTGAACGTCAGTTTGGACTACTGTCTGGAAAACTTTAAGGCTGTAGCCGGATTTTCGGCAGTTAACCTGCTGTTTTTGCTGGTGACGCTGCTGTTGCCCGGCGGGTATGGCAATCCGCTGTTTTTAATCTGGCTGGTTTTTTATTATGTTTTCTGGTGTTTCTTTTTCCGTTTCTATTTTAACCGCCGACCGTATCTGATGTTTCGCAAGATTTTTGACTCGCTGGTGCCGTCGACCAAAATTTTGTTTCTTACCGCGGTGTTCGGCTTTGGGTTGTCGCTGCTGCCGCTGGTGCTGCCTTTTCTGCTGCCGCCGGAGATGATTGACGGTTATACGAATTTTCTCCGCGAATATATGCCTGAGCTGGATTTGGGGCTGATGCTGCTGTTGCTGCTGGTGTCGCCGCTGATTTTGTACCGGCCGTTTATGGCCTGGATTTCGTCGGTTATCGGGCGCAGCGGACTTTTGAAGACCGCTTTTGCCAAAACCGAAGGGAACTACTGGCGTTTTGTGGCCATGGCCGCGATTTTCAACGCTGCGTTTGTGGTGTTTGAGGGACTGGACGAAATGTTTGACCTGCCTGCCGCCGCGCCGATGGTAATATATGCGCCGCTGCTGGTTTATTTTAACGCGGCCATTGCCAAGACCTATGAATTTTTCTTTCTCGACAGTCTGGAAGACTGATGCGAAAAACCCCTCGGGCGAGGGGTTTGGTTTTTATTTTATCAGTTCCAGAAACTCGTCTTCGGAAAGAATCCGGACGCCGAGTTCGCGCGCTTTTTTTGCCTTGCTGCCGGCGTCGGCTCCTTCAATGACATAATCCGTATGCGCAGAAACCGAACCGGCGACTTTGGCGCCCAGGCTTTGTGCCTTGGCTTTGGCTTCGGCTCTTGTCATTCGTTCCAGCGTGCCGGTAAAGACGACGGTTTTGCCGGAAAGCGGCGAATTGTAGTTTGTGTTGTCGACGAAGTCTTCAACCGTTATTTCTTCAAGCAGGCGGTTGACGGTGCTGACGTTGTGTTCTTCATTGAAAAACTCGATCACGTCTTTGGCCATGGCTTCGCCGATGCCGTCAATCGAGAGCAGACGCTCGGTGTCCTGATTGCGCATGTCGGTCATGAAATTGCGGAAACTTCCGTAGTTTCTGGCTATCAGCCGGGCCGTTGCGGCGCCGACCTGTCTGATGCCCAAAGCATAGATAAAGCGCGGCAGTTCAATGCGGCGCTTGGCGCGGATGGCGCGAAACAGGTTTTCGACCGATTTTTTGCCCCAGCCGTCGCGGCGTTCCAGATGCAGCGCCTTGTCGTCGATGACGGCAAACAGGTCTTCTGTCGGGCCGCTGCTGCCGTTCCGTTCTTCCAGAGTGAAGATGTCGGTCGGGTCGCGGAGAATCCCTTCGTTGTAAAACTGTTCGACGATTTTGCCGCCCAGCCCTTCAATGTCAAAGGCTTCGCGCGAAACAAAGTGTTTCAGCCGCTCAATGGCCTGTGCCGGGCAGGTCAGGCCGCCGGTACAGCGGCGTACGGCTTCGTCTTCTTCCCGAATGGCATGGGCGCCGCATTCGGGGCAGACGGTCGGAAATTTGAATTCGGACGAATCCGGCCGACGCTTCTCTTGCAGGACTTCGACAACCTGCGGAATGACGTCGCCCGCCCGCTGAACGACGACGTAATCGTTGATGCGGATGTCTTTGCGTTTGATTTCGTCTTCGTTATGAAGGGTGGCGTGTGAAACAATGACGCCGCCGACATTGACCGGTTCCAGATCGGCAACCGGAGTCAGCGCGCCGGTGCGGCCGACCTGAATACGGATGTTGTTGATACGCGTAATCGCCTTTTCGGCCGGAAATTTGTGCGCAATTGCCCAACGCGGCGTGCGGGTCAGAAAGCCCAATCGTTCCTGCAGGGAAATGGCGTTGACCTTATAAACGATGCCGTCAATGTCGTAAGGCAGGTCGGCACGGATTTCCATCAGGTGCGAAAAATATCCGTCGATTTCCTTTAGGCTGCGGCAGAGCCGGTTGTGCGGATTGGTCGGAAAACCCCATTTCTTCAGACATTCGAAAAATTCGGCCTGCGAATCCCAGCAGCGTTGGGAAACTTCGCCCCAGGTGTAGGCAAAGAGGCTCAGGTTGCGTTCGGCCGTAATCGAAGCGTCGAGCTGGCGGAGCGAGCCGGCTGCCGCATTGCGCGGATTGGCAAAAGTTTTTTTGTGTTCTGTTTCATATTTTTGATTCAACGCCAGAAAATCGGCTTTGGCCATATAGACTTCGCCGCGGACTTCCAGCACATCGGGGGCACCGTCCGGCAGCTTCTGCGGCAGCTGGTGAATCGTTTTCAGATTGGCGGTAATGTCTTCGCCGGTGGTGCCGTCGCCGCGGGTGGCGCCCTGAACGAATCGACCGCGCTCATAGCGGGCGGAGAAAGAAAGTCCGTCGATTTTCGGCTCGGCCATGAATTCGATGTCTTCGGAAACATTGAGAAAGCGTTTGACGCCGACGGCAAATTCGTCGACTTCCTCAAGGCTGAAGACGTCGCCCAGCGAAAGCATGGGAAAACGGTGTTGAATTTTGCCGAATCCGTTTTTGACCGCGGCGCCGACTCTTTTGGACGGGCTGTCGGCGCGAATCAGTTCCGGGAAGCGGGCTTCAATCTGCCGGTTGCGCCGTTTGAGGGCGTCGTATTCGGCGTCGGTCAGGTAAGGCGCGTCGTTTTGATAGTAGGCAATGTCGGATTTGGCCATTTCCGCCGCAATGCGTTCCAGTTCGGCGGCTGCCTGTTCGGGGGTTAAATCTTCTGTTTCAATCATTATTTTCCCTTTTGTCTGTTTAGGATAATATAGGAAAACGGGCGGAAAATTCCACTCTTATATTATGTTTATCACAGTGTTCGGCATAAAAAAAGCGGGAACAGGTCCCGCTTGAAGCTGCGAATCGGTCGTTATGCCGGTGAAACAATCATCATCATCTGACGACCCTCAAGTTTTGGTTCGGAATCGACCTTAATCAGGCCCTCAAGGTCTTCAAGAATATTATTCAGAACTTCACGACCCATGTCGTTGGCACTCATCTCGCGGCCTTTGTAACGCATGGTAAATTTGACCTTGTTGCCTTGCGAAAGAAACTTTTTGGCCTGTTTGATTTTGACTTCGTAATCGTGGGTGTCAATCATCGGGCGAAGCTTAAGTTCTTTGATTTCAACGACTTTCTGGTTTTTTTTGGCTTCGTTTTTGCGCTTTTGCACTTCGTATTTATATTTGCCGTAATCCAAAACCTTGCATACCGGGGGCACTGCCTGCGGAGAAATCTCTATCAAATCAAGACCGGCCTCGTCCGCGATGGCCAAAGCCTCTCGAAGCGAAACGACGCCGCGGTTTTCTCCGTTCTCGTCAATTAAGCGTACTTCCTTTACTCTGATGTTCTCATTAATACGCGGTCCGTCGTCTTCACGTACTGGCGCATTGCTATTGTCCTTTATTATTGGTGCCTCCTATAAATTATTAAATTCTTATCCATATTACAAAAAAATCCGTCTTTCGCAAGCGAAATGTTACAGAATCTGCGGGGGAATATAGACTCCCCGGCTATGATTTCAACGCATATATACTGAAATTATATATACATATTCCTTAATTTTTCGTTTTCAATTTCGCTTGACTTGCAAAAAATTCTTTGTTAATATCCTGCTATATCAAGTGGTTAAAAAACTCCCGAAAAAATTGTTTATTTTTTTTGAAAAAAGTTATTGACATCTGTCCGGGTATGTCCTATAAACCACTTCGCCGACGGGGTGAGGCAAGTTGAAAAAAACGAACCGAGCCAAGGCGGCGGGCTTCTCAGAGGAAGTGGTTATAAAACAGAGTAGATATGAGAGAAGAGGATACGCAGACGGCGGGTATTTGGCAACGAATATGTAAAGTCTAGTGTATCTGAAAAAAAGGAACCAAGAAAATTCTTTTATGAGTAAGTAATTAGACGGGATTGAAG